>LUMT01000352.1_pt1 | contig 21746 bp, 26 predicted proteins | sample 729741 | NCBI WGS metagenome assembly LUMT01 (sample SAMN03860299, study PRJNA289734) | marine metagenome | biome: seawater column; feature: ocean; material: water; isolation source: Red Sea water column Station 192 - depth 50m | place: Saudi Arabia: Red Sea | collected 2011-10-15 | depth 50 m
TTAACGATTACAACTGCTTGCGCAGCTTCTGCAAATGCAATTGGAGAAGCTAAGAGGATGATTGAACAAAACATTGTAGACAAAGTTCTTGTTGGAGGAACAGAATCTGGTACAACTTCAATGACAATCGGAGCTTTTGCACAAATAAAAGCACTTTCCAAACAGAATGATGAGCCTCAAAAAGCATGTAAACCTTTTGATAAAAATAGAGATGGATTTGTTATGGCAGAAGGATCTACAGTTTTAATACTCGAAAGTGAAAGTTCAGCAAAAGATAGGGATGCAAAAATTTACGGATATATCTCTGGATATGGATCCTCAACAGATGCGTACCATATAACTGCTCCGTCAGAGGGTGGAGTTGGTGCTTTAAGAGCAATGGAACAGGCAATCTCAAACGCTGATATTAGCAAGGAAAAGATTGATTATATCAACGCACACGGAACATCAACGCCAGCTAATGATTTAAATGAAACACTTGCGATTAAATCACTTATGAACGACTACGCATATGAAGTTAATATCTCTTCTACCAAATCAATGACAGGACACTTACTTGGAGGAGGCGGAGCTTTTGAGGCAATGGCATCATTATTATCAATGAAGAATAGTCTCATTCCTCCAACAATAAATCTAAATGATTCAGATGAGGATTGTGATTTAAATTACACAGCTAATCATTCAATAGAAAAAAATATAGACCATGCAATGTCTAATTCATTTGGTTTTGGTGGTCATAATGCTGTTTTAATATTCAGTAAACAATAAAAATTAATCAGGCAACATAGAGCCACCAATAGCATGAGCTCCACCATCAACATGGATTATCTCACCAGTAATGGCTTCGGAGTAATCTGATAATAAAAAATTGATGACTTTAGCTACTGGTTCAGCATTTTTTGTATCCCACCCTAGAGGTGCTCTTTCATTCCATTCATCATTCATTGCTGAAAATCCAGGAATATTTTTTGCTGCGGTTGTGGAAAGAGGACCAGAGGCAACTGCATTTACCCTAACCTTATTTTTACCAACATAAAATGCAAGATATCTAACAATCGATTGTAACGATGACTTTGCAACACCCTGCCAGTCATAGCCCGGCCATGCCTGGGAGTTGTCAAAATCGACTGCTACTATCGATGCCCCTTCTTTCAATATTGGTAAAAATTCATTGGTTAAAGTTTTTAGTGAAAAAGCTGAAACTTCAAATGATTTAATTGCATCTTCAACATTTGTATTTAAAAAATTCCCACCCATTGCCTCAGTTGGAGAAAATGCAATTGCATGAAGAGCACCATCTATGCTTTCGTGTTTATCTTTAATTTGATTTACTACTTCTTGTACTTGAACAGTATTTTCAATATCCATCTCTAATACATCAATTTCAGCATCAAGTCTTTTTACAGCACGTTTTGTTATGCGAAGTCCGTCTCCAAAACCTGTGGCAATAATTTTTGCACCATTATCAATTGCAATTTTTGCAGCAGCAAAAGCTATACTCTTATCAGTCAATATGCCAGTAATTACAAAGGTTTTATCTTTTAAAATCATAAGTTAATGTTAATGATTGCTAAATTACTTGAAATAACTTTTTTAATCTTCGACGTTTGGGGTGTAACTCTCACTGCCAGACGATGGTCTTAATTGTCTTCCTGTGTACAGAGCGAGCGCAATTTCTGTAACACCAAAAATTAAAAATCCATTAAAGTTTGTAAACACAGCAAATCCTATCAAAAGTAACCCTCCAACATAACGAACGCTATTAATTTGTTTTGCATTTTCCTCTTCCCCACCAAGCAAAAAAATTAAAAGCGCTGCAAATATAACTCCAACACCATTGGCTCGGACAATAGTTGCCTCAGTAGATGATAAAACTGCATCAGGATTCAAAAGAAACAATTTATAAATTTGCTCCGGAATAACAAATCCAACAATAGATAGTATCAAATAAAGAGTTGGATCAACTCTATTTATAATTTTATAACTCATAAATGCAATTATATCCAAAGATAATCATCTTTGTAATCAATTAAGTTTAAGATATTTCTGCTTGTGCAGCAGCTAATCTTGCAGTTGGAATTCTAAAAGGTGAACAAGAAATATAATCAATATCCAATGTATTGAGAAATTTGATTGATTTTGGATCTCCCGCATGTTCACCACAAACACCTATTTTGATATCTTTATTTACTTTTTTTCCAGCTACTACAGATGAAGCGACTAAATTTCCCACAGTATTTTCATCAATTGTAATAAAAGGATCAACGTCAAAAATATTTTTTTCTACATATTCGTTTAAAAATTTAGATGCGTCATCCCTTGATAAACCAAGAGTTGTTTGAGTTAAATCATTTGTTCCATATGAAAAAAAATCTGCGTGTTCTCCAATTTCTGATGAATTCAGGGCAGCACTTGGTAACTCAATCATAGTTCCTATGAAATATTCAAAATTGAAGTCTGATTCTTTCTTCAAGCTTTCAATTTTTTTGGTTATAATTTTTTTCATTTTTGTAAATTCACTTGCATTCATTATTAAAGGAATCATTATTTCAGGTTTGATTGTGATCTTTTCTTTTTGATGAATTTCATAACTAGCTTTAAAAATTGCCTCAACTTGCATCTTATAGATTTCTGGATAGCTTAAACCTAAACGTACACCTCGATGACCCAACATTGGGTTACTTTCACTAATCCTCGATAAAACTTCTGAAACATATGCTGGTGAAACTCTCAAAGAATTAGCTAACTCAGAAATTTCAATATCACTTTTTGGTAAAAATTCATGCATTGGTGGATCAAGTAGCCGAACAGTTATAGGTTTATCTTTTAAAAGCTTAAATATTTCAACAAAATCATTTATTTGAAAATCAATAATTTTATTTAATGCTCTCTTTCTACCTTGCTTATTGTTTGCCATAATCATCTCTCTCATAGGAAGTATTCTTTCACCCTCAAAAAACATATGTTCTGTTCTGCATAAACCAATTCCATCAGCACCAAACTCTAAAGACTTGGTTGTGTCATTTATTGTTTCTGCATTTGCTCTAATTGAAAGTTTTTTAAAATCATCACACCATGCCATCAAAATATTGAATTCGTCCGTTAATTTAGGAGACTCTAACTCAACTTCCCCAAGAAAAATCTCACCAGTAGATCCGTCTAATGAAATTAAATCACCTTCTTCGATAGTTATTTGATCATTTGATATTTTTCTTTCATCTTTGTCAATTTTCAGATTTTCTGCTCCAACTATGCATGGTTTGCCCATTCCTCTCGCAACAACGGCCGCATGGCTTGTCATACCACCTTTTGTTGTCAATATTCCTACTGATGCAAACATTCCACTTATATCCTCTGGACTTGTTTCATCTCTAACTAAAATAACTTTTTTTCCCCTTGCAGCTTCAATCTCCGCTTTTTCTGGATCAAAAACTATTTCACCTACAGCAGCTCCGGGTGAGGCATTTAAACCTTTTTCAAACAATTTTTTACTAGCTGAGTCTACAAATTGGGGGTGGAGAACTGAGGTAATCTGATCTGCATCAATCATATTGATTGCTTCTTGTTTACTTAGTATTTTTTCATTATGCATATCAACTGCAATTTTTACACTTGCTTGGGCTGTTCTTTTTGCATTTCTAGTTTGAAGAATAAATAATTCTCCATCTTCAATTGTAAACTCAATATCTTGTGCATCTTTATAGTGAGTTTCTAATTTATCTCCAATAGATTTTATTTCATTAAATAGAGCTGGGTTTTCTTCTTCAAGGGAGGGTTGAGTGTTCTTTTCATGTTTTCCTATAGGATAAGGTGTTCTTATTCCTGCAACAACATCTTCTCCTTGAGCATTCATTAAATACTCCCCGTACAATTTGTTTTTTCCTGTAGACGGAAACCTCGTAAAAGCAACACCCGTTCCTGAGGATTCATTTAAATTTCCAAAAACCATAGATTGAATAGTTGTCCCAGTACCCCAATTGTTGGGTATATTATTAATTTTTCGATAAGCAACAGCTCGTTTGTTTAGCCAGCTTTTAAATACCGCCTCAATTGCCCCTTTGAGTTGAATGACAGGGTCTTGTGGAAAAGGATTTCCAGCAAATCTTTCAACAGTGGTTTTAAAAGCATCAATAATCCAACTCAATTGTTCGGAATCAAAATCATTATCTTTTTCAACTCCATCGATCCTTTTTTTATTATCAATAATGGCTTCAAACCTATCCATATCAATTTCTAGAACAACATTTGCATACATTTGAATTAAGCGACGATATGAATCAAGCGCAAATCTTTCATCATTAAAATTAGATGCCAAAGCATCTACATTTTTGTCATTAATTCCAATATTTAAAATAGAATCCATCATTCCTGGCATTGATACTTTTCCTCCCGATCTAACAGATAATAAGAGAGGCGTTTTATCATCATTAAATTTCTTTTTTGTTATTTTTTCTAAGTTAGCTAATGCTTTTTCTAATTCACTATCAAATTTATCTGGAAAAGACTTGTTCTCTATAAAATAATTACAAACCTCTGTTGTTACTGTAAACCCAGGCGGGACATTAATTCCTAGGGTTGACATCTCTGCTAAATTTGCTCCTTTACCTCCAAGTAAATCCAGCATGGATTTGTCACCTTCAGTTTTGGTGGAAGAAAATTGGTAAATGAGTTTTTTATTCATGAGGTTTGATATTCTTATCTTAATATAGTGATGAAAAATATATTAATCGTCGGTACAGGAACAATTGGTGAGCCGCTAATTGGTCTTCTTGCGCAACATAAGAAAGAACTAGGAATCGATAATGTCTCATTTTTCAAAAGAACTCCACTATCAGATGAAAAAGGGAAAGTAGAAGCTTTAATTAGAAAAGGTGCAAAACTTGTTGCCACTTCGGAAGCAAAAAATGATTTTGTATCAATGGGCTTCAGTGTTGAACAATTAGAGAAGAGTTATGAAGAAAACCAAGTAATTATTGACTGTACTCCATCTGGCAATAAAAACTGGGATGAAATTTATTCAAATTTAGACAAAGATAAACGATATTTGGCACAGGGATCGGAACATGGATTTGGTCCTTTCTTTGCATGGGGCATAAATAATGATTCTTTGAATCAAGAACAGAATAAATATCTAATAGCATCTTGTAATACTCACAATATTGCATCAATAGTAAAAACATTTTCCTTAGATAAGGAGAGAAATCTTAGCGAAGGACGTTTTGTCTGTTTAAGAAGAGCTAATGATGTTTCCCAAAATGATTCATTTTCACCTTCTCCAACAATTACAAAACATGACAATCAGGAATTTGGAACTCATCATGCAAGAGATGTTTTTGAATTATTTCAACAAGAAGGAAAAGATTTAAATCTATTTTCTTCAGCAATCAAGTTACCAACTCAATACATGCACACTTTATGGTTTAATTTATCATTTGAAGAAAATATTGATCTAGAAAATATTTCAGATGACTTAAAAAATAGTGAATTTTTAATGTCCACTGAAAAACTTTCCTCAAATAAAGTTTTTTCATTTGGTAGAGATCATGGTTATCATGGAAGACTTTTATCACATGGAATTATTGCAAAGGAATCTCTACATGTAAAAAATAACAATTTAACAGGGTATTGTTTTACTCCCCAAGATGGAAACGCATTATTATCCTCTGTTGCAGCATCAGTAAATTATTTTTATAAGGATAGCTGGATAGATAAAATGAGTGTATTCGATAAATACATATTCAAAAACATTTAATTTTCATGGAAGAAACCCTCACACTAATAACTGTTATCACAGTTGTATTAGCGCCAATTATATGGTTGATTGTTACGTTAAATAAAAAAATAAATAAAGCATTGGAAAAAGCATCAGAAGTTTTGAATTTCCAGATTGATATTCCAGGAAATATCTTTAGAAAGAAAAAAATATTTGGAGAGATAGACGGATATAGATGTGAAATAGAAGTTTTTACAAGAAGTCATGGTCGTTCCTCAACAACGTATGTTTCTTTCTATGCATTTTTTCCTCAAAGCTTAGATATGGGTATCAAAATAAATTGGAAAGGTGAAATTGACGGTGATGACGAGCATCTCACAGAATTATTTATAGAAAGAAATGATTCAAAAATTGAAGAGGCACAAAAAACTCTAAGAAGATTAAGAGTTTCTGATACTGTTGTAAATTCCAGGAAAATATTATTTATAAAATATTACAAACCAGAAGAAATTGTAAATACTATGCATGAAGTACTAAATCTTGCTAAATCTTTAAAGTAAATTATTTTATCTTGAAGATTTCTTCTGTTTTTTTATAAACTTTATTTTCAATCGTTTCTAAATTAGATAAAATTTCAGAATCTATTTTTTCTTTCTCTTTCCATATTGGAACCATAGCATCCCATACCCCCTCGCCTTTCAATCGTGAATAAATGGAAGCAACTATATGTATGCCGATCAATGCATAACTGAGGAATGCTGAAAATTCATGAATTGCGACCGCAAAGTTAATACCAGGAAGACTGTATGCAAATAAAGCAGCAATAATCAAACCTGTAGTTGGCAATAAAATTAAAGTTAAATAAACAAGCCTATGGATTGTTTTAGCAATGAATAAATGTCCTTTTGGTATTTCAACTTTGGCACCTAACAAAGTATCAACATCTTTCATATAGAAATATCTAATAAAAACAATCCCCAAAAATATTCCAGCAAAGACAATTTCAACCATGAGTATTGACGGATTATTCAATTGATCTAATTCTTCTACTTGTTTAAATATTCCATACGCATATAACAAAGAAAATGTCCAGTGTATAAACTTAGATGTTTTGGTATGGGTTTTCACAATCTTATTTATAGTAATTTATTAGACTTTTCAACTTTACCGGCATATCAATTAATTTGAATTTTAAACAGTTTTTTTCGCTAACTCTCTTCTAGAGAAATACACAATAACTGGAACAATAAATATATTTGGCATAGCCCAGTTCATCCACTCTTGTGGAAATAATTCATTTGTGCTGATAAATGCCGTAGTGGCTGCAATTGTTCCAGAAAGCATAAGAATTAAGTGGGTGTTAGATCTGTCATAAAAATTTGGCTTGTAAGTTCTTCTATACCTGTTGAGATCATATGCTGTAATAGCCAAGCAAGCGACTCCAAAAATTAACGCAACTGTTCTCATATCTTCCTTTTGACCGTAATTTCCAAACTCAAGAACATCTGTTGCATTTAATAACAACATCACACCAGCAATGAACATTAGTAATGTGAGAGTTTTATCCACATTCTCCCTGGCTCCAGTTCGCACTTTTGCTTGTCTAAATCCAGCAAAAGCAAAATAAAAAGAGAGAATTGCAATAGCAAACAAAAATGGTTGCACAACACCCATCACGCTAAGTGGTATAGCTGTCACAAAAATAGTTGACATACCATAGACGTAATACATTCCATACTTTTTATGACGCTTGTCACCTTTTTTTAAAAAAAGTAAAAGATACGCTGTGCCTAAAGAAACAAATCCTGCCAAAATATGAATATACAGCAATGGTTTTTCTAAATCTGTATACACTCCATCGATTAATGTCATGACAGCAGTTCCTTTCTTAAAGCTTCATCCATACGTTCAATTGAATATCGTAACATTACTCTTGGTATACAGCGTTTATTTTTTTTATATCTGGAACAACCACTCCCAGAAACTTATCGCCTTCTCCATACTGGCCTTTCCCAGTTTTAAAAAATTTAGGTAGGAATTCTTTTTTTTCTAAATTTACCGACTGTCTTAATTCTTTTTTAAATTCAGAAAGAGACATTTAAACTAATTCGAAGGACTTAATTATATTTTCTAAGCCTTCTTTTGCATCTGCAAACAACATTTTTGCATTGTCATTAATAAACAGTGGGTTTGCAATGCCTGCATAGCCTGGTGACATGGATCTTTTTATCACAATGACTTGTTTTGCCAGGTCAACATCGAGTATTGGCATGCCATAGATTGAAGAATTTTCATCAGTTCTAGCTAGCGGATTAACAACATCATTTGCTCCAAGAACAATTACAACATCTGTTGAAGAAAACTCAGAATTAATATCTTCTAGAGTAAACATATCTTCATAATCAATGTCTACCTCGGCTAATAGAACATTCATATGCCCAGGCATTCTTCCAGCTACTGGATGTATAGCAAACTTAACTTCAATATTTTTATCTTTCAAAGTATTTGTTAATTCTTTAACAGCTGCTTGAGCTTGTGCAACTGCCATTCCATATCCAGGAACAATAACTACAGATTCTGCATAGCTTAATTGAATTGCAACATCTTCTGGAGAGGTGCTTATTGGATCTTTTTCATATTCATTATCTGCCGTTGTATTACCAAAACCACCTTTAAGCACATCTAAAAGCGTACGATTCATTGCAGCACACATGAGGAGTGTAAGAATTATTCCAGATGCACCTACCAAAGCACCAGCTACGATCAAAATAATACTATTGACAATAAATCCTGCTGACATGGCTGCTATTCCAGAAAGTGAGTTGAGGAAAGCAATTACTACAGGCATATCTGCACCACCAATTACAGCAACTCGAATAACTCCAGTAATTAGTGCAACTAGAATAATAAATTCGATTTCAAAATTGTCCATTTCTAAAACTACTGGGATTAAGATAACAACAGGTAGAAATACTGAAAATATATTGGCAAATTTTGTGCTAAAGTTATTTAATTTTCCACGGAGTTTCATGACTGCAACAAGACTTCCTGAAAAAGTAAACATTCCAATAACCATTGAAAATATTGCTACAAAATAATCATTAAAAGGTAAGGAGCTATTAGATAACTCAACATATGCGATTGCGCCAGAGGCGCCTCCGCCAAAACCATTAAACAAACCAACAAGTTCAGGCATTTGTGTCATTTGAACTCGTTTTGATATTATAACTCCAAGAAGTCCTGAGATACCAATTGTGATGTAAAAAGCAGAATCATATTTTGAAAAATCAAAGTTAAAGGCACTAAATACCGCTAACGCCATAGCTAGCATTGCAAATAAATTTGCTCTATGTGCTGTTGATGGCCTTCCAAAAAGCTTTAAAGCGAATATAAATAATACAGCTGAGATCAATAATATTATTTCAATCATTTTTCTTAAACATTTCTAATATTCGGCCAGTTACTGAAAACCCTCCAACAATATTCAGGGTTGCAAATGATATTGCAATTAAAACGATAATTTGAAGTATTTGAGATTCACTTACTTCTGGATAAATCAGAATTGCTGCAATTAATGTAATTCCAGAAATAGCATTTGATCCAGACATAAGTGGTGTGTGTAATGTCTGAGGAATTTTAGATATGAGTTCGTATCCAATAAAGCTTGCTAGAAAAGTTATTAACAATGTAAGTAAGAAAGTTGCTTCCATTATGAACTCATCTCTGTAAAAATCTCATCATCACTGTTCTCTATATATAGTTCGATTAAATTTCTAACATTCTCTGAATAAAGCTTTGTTGCTGCATGTTTTACGGAATTTAGAATGTCTGTTTCACCAACTATTTTTACACCATTTAATTCAACAACTTTATTCACCACAGTACCTTCACAGTTTCCACCTGTACCAGCTGCTAAATCGATAATCACAGAATTCTTTTTCATCTTTTCAATGGTTGACTTTTCGATTAAGACAGGTGCTTTTTTTCCTGGTATTTGAGCAAACGTTAAAACAACGTCACTATCAATTACTTGTTTCTTTAATGCTTCTTGAATTTTTTGATTTTCCTCTTCAGAGACTTCTTGTGCATAAACACTGTCTTGTGCTTCAGTGCTTGCTTCTACAAATTTAGCACCTAAAGATTCCACTTGATCCTTGGCTTCTTTTCTAATATCAAAAGCCCAAACTCTAGCACCAAGTCTTTTTGCAGTTGCAATTGCTTGAAGTCCAGCAACCCCAACTCCTAAAATTAAGACCTTGGAAGGTTGAATGTTTCCTGCAGCAGTTGTCATCATTGGTATTACATCAGATGTCTCTTTTGCAGCTCTTAAAACTGATGCATATCCAAGCAAGTTGGCTTGAGAAGAAAGAGCATCTAAATTTTGAGCTCTTGAAATCCTAGGAAGTTTAAAGAAGCTTAATATCTTAATATCAGGTCTTAATTTTTTAATTTCTTCGATCTTTTCAAAATCAAATATTCCAATAAGGACTGCTCCTTCTTTTAAATCCTTTATTGTTTTATTTTCAATATTTTCTACACAGGCGATAACATCTAAATCACTTAATTTAGAAATAGTCTTTACATTTTCTTGTTTAGAATCTGGATAATTAAGGTAATCAAATATATTTTTTTCTAAATGGAGATCCATAGAATATTTCTCAAAAGATTCAGGGTGTATTGGAGCCCTGTATCCCTCAACATCTGTTAAAAACCCAATATTCATTATTTTATTTTATTCCTATTAAGAGTTATATATAAATAAACTTAAAAGATGAGAATTGCTGTATTTGCTGATAAATTTTCTGGAACACTTACATCCGATGAAGTTATTGGTGAGATAAAAAAGATATTTAAATATAACAATATTAAATCATCATTCTTTCCAGTAACAGATGGTGGTGAGAACTCAACAGAGATATTTAAAGAATATGGTTTTGAAACACAACAGATGTCTATGAAACAAGATTTTTCTGGCAAATGGTTACCTGTCGAGACTTTAAAAGTAAATAAAAATATATACATTGAAACCTCTCAGCTAATAGGTATAAAAAATACAAATGATTTATCTTTAGATCTAAATACATCATGCCTTGCAAAAATAATTGAGGATGTAGATATTTTGTCAATGGGAGGCTCTAGAACAAATGACGCTGGAATAGGTTTACTCAGCAAAATGGGAATTGATTTTCTAAATAATAAAGATGTAATAGAAGATCCAAAGCCAAAAGATTTCAAATTAATAAACAATGTAAAAATTAATGAAAGTTTTAAAAAAATTGATAAAAAAGTCTTAGTCGATACAAACATTCCACTACTTGGTGAGAACAATGCTTTTAAAGTGTTTGGACCTCAAAAAGGGTTGGCAAATAGTGAAATTAAATTTTTAGAAAAAAATGTTGAGAGAATATTCAATTTACTTTCTAATGAAATGGATAGTTCATTGGATCCATTTAAAGAAGGAACTGGTGCCTCTGGTGGTTTAAGTTTTGCATTGGGTGAGGTTCTTGGATGTGAAATAATCTCAGGTCCTCAATTCTTTTTGAATGAGACAAAACTATTAAAAAAAATAAATGATTTTGAAATTGCGATCTTATGTGAGGGAAAATTTGATTTTTCATCTATGAGTGGAAAAGTACTAGGAGAGATTTTAAAACTTCATACAGGGCAAACTTATTTTTTAGGTGGCAAGTTTGACTACAATGATGAAAGTATCTTTACAGATATATTTGAATTAGGAAATAAAGGTATGAAAAATTCAAAAAAAGCATTAAGAGACTCAGCATATATATTGGCCAAAAAGATAGGTAAATAGGATGAGTATCGCTTCACCATGTATTAATGTTTGTGTGACTGATCCAAATACTGACTTGTGTTATGGGTGTTCGAGAACAACAAAAGAAATTAAAGAATGGTCAAAATACAACGATAATGAACAGTTAGAAGTTATTGAAATAAGTCGTAATAGGATGGATGGGTGGCAACGTAAGGCGTTTGACAAAGCATATAAAGAAAAAGTTGAAACTGGAACAAGCCCTGTTAAAAAACAAAAGTTACAAAACCAACAAAATTAGTTATCTTCTAAAATTTTTTGAGCCTTTGTTCTAACAACTTTTCTTTCATCATTTTTCAATCTCTTAGCAACTTCTATCAGCTTTAATTTAAGAGACTTGTCTGACTTTGAAAGCTTTTCTAGAAGCTTCATGCCTTGAGCAAGAATCATCCAATCGCTACTGTTTTTTGTCCAGTTCAAAACAATTGTTTTAATTTTACTTACTTCCTTTTCTTCAAAATGATTTAGAAAATCAAAATAAATAGTTATGAGTCCTAGTTTTACAACATTGTGTTTTGAATTAGGAAATTGATTTAAAAATGTATCTTTATTTTTTAGAAAAACGTTTTTGTCGTCTTTGATAATTCTCTTTACTCCATTCATTGCCCTCATTGCAACAAGTGAATTTTCAGAATAAAAGCATTGAAATAAATGTTCTACTTTTTTAGGATTTTTTTTAATAAAATCTACAACTTTTAAAGTTTCTCCAAGAGAATTTTGCTTACCTTTACTTAGCTCAAACTCAAAGTTCATTTTTCTTTAAATTACTCTACTATAAATCTTTACTCACCAATGGGATACTTGCAAGCAAATCAGTTGGAATATCATCTACAGAACCTTCATAATCTCCATAAACATTACATATAGCTCTGGAATATCTTTTGTTTCTTCAATGATTAACTCCGTTGTAGGGGTAATAACTTCCTCTACCATTTCATTACTTGAAGTTTGAGAACAAAAAGTAAAAAAGAGTATCAACAATATTGAATACTTTTTCATTTGGCAATTATAAAATAATTATTTAAGAGAATAAAGATTTAAGCAATTCTTTGTCAGGAATTGTAAAGATTTTTTCAATAGTGTCAACATACAATTCAAAAGCTAAGGGTAGTTCTGATCTAACTTCGTTTATTGTGCTGATTTCAAATTCACCATGAGGTAAATCAAATATATCACCATAACCCTTATTTCCTCATAACTAGAAATATCATAGATATTTTTTTCAACTGCTTCATTCATTGCCATATGAATTTTAGAATTTGTATCTTCCCAGCTCCATTCAGGAAACTCTAGGAGCAATCCTGCACCTGTAATTGTATGTAGTAAATGCTCGACAACTTCTCCGATTGTACCAATTGTATTTGCATCTTTATATTCCCAAATAAAATCTGTGTGGTTATCTTCATAACCATTACCTGGACAGCAGTCTACAGATGGATTTGGCGAATCAAAATTATAATATTCTGGGCCTTCAAAACCAATTCTCTGAAAAACCTTTTCATTATCAACAGTATTTAAATATCTTGATCTAAGGCCGTTGTCTATATTTTCTCCTTGTTGCAACATTTGAAAATATGTTTCTGCAACTTTATACATATATTCATCAGAGACTTCAGGAAGAGCAAAAATTCTTAATCCCGCGACATCAACATATTTTTGATAATCCCTAAATGATGTGTCTGTTACTATTTCACCAATTGAAATAACATTTTCAGAACTGTAATCTTCACGCTCTTCATTAACTTCTTCAATTGTTGTTGTTGTAGAATCATCATTTTCTTTTTGTTGTTCAGTAGTTGTTGTTGGTTCATCTGAGTTACTGCTTATATTATCTATAACTTCAACATCTCCTTCACCTGCTCCACAAGCTATAAAAACGATTAAAAATAAAATTGATATTTTTTTAAAAAGCATCATGTCAATGGTCTTAACTTAGCGGTAAAGTGTCTTAATTGTTCTGGTTGCTCAATAATTTCATAACCTTTAAGTTTTTCTTTACTTTCAGCTAGTTTTTCAAGAACTTCCGCTACATAATCAAAATGACTTTGTGTATAAGTTCTTCTTGGAGCAGCGAGTCTTACTAATTCATGAGTTGCTGGTTTGTCAGGCTCACCATTTGCACCTGCAACACCAAATGCCAAAGTACCTAATTCAACAGCTCTCACTCCACCAATTAAATATATCTCACACGCAACTGAATGACCAGGATATTGATGAGGAGGTATGTGTGGAACAAAAGTTTTTGCATCTATGTAGAGGGCATGGCCACCTGCAGGCTGAACAATTGGAATGCCGTAACTCAAAGCTTTTTCACCCAAATATGAGATTGACCTTGCTCTGTATTCAAGATAATTTTTATCTGTAATCTCTTTGAGACCTTGAGCAAGTGCATCTAGATCTCGTCCGGCAAGGCCGCCATAAGTTGGAAAGCCTTCAGTCAAAATTAAAAGGTTCCTTGAAGCTTCGGCAAGCTGATCATCATTAAACGCCAAGATTCCTCCAATATTGCCAAAACCATCCTTTTTCAAACTAATTGTGCAACCATCAGCAAGCCTAAATGCTTCTTTTGTTATATCTCTAATTTCTACACCCTTATAATCTTCTTCTCTCTGTGAAACAAACCAAGCATTTTCAGCAAACCTACATGCATCGAGTAAAAGCATTTTGTTATATTTTTCGCAAAGCTTTTTAGTACTTTTTAGATTCTCCATTGAGACTGGTTGACCACCACCTGTATTATTTGTAATTGTCATTAGAACAAATGGAATTTTTTCACCTTTTCTACTTAAAATATCTTCAAGCTTTTCAAGATCGATGTTTCCTTTAAAAGGTGCAGGTGACAATAAATCTAATCCTTCTTTACAAAGTAAATCTATAGGTTCAGCTTTTACAAATTCAAAGTTAGCTCTTGTTGTATCGAAGTGGCTATTACTGGGTATTATATCTCCCTCTTTTACGGTCACTGTTGCTAATATTTTCTCGCTGGCCCTACCTTGATGCGTAGGAATTATATGTTTGTAACCTGTAAGATCTGATACAACATCATGAAATCTTTGCCAAGAGTGAGAGCCTGCATATGCCTCATCACCACGCATAATCGCTGCCCATTGTTCGGAAGACATTGAACCTGTTCCTGAGTCTGTTAATAAATCAACAGTTACCTCTTGAGACTTCAAGCCAAATACATTCCAATGTTCTCTTTCTAAAAAGCTTTTTCTTTCCTCGGGAGTAGTTATGGGGAGAGATTCAACAGATTTGATTTTAAACGGTTCAATTATTGTCTTGAACTTCATACAGAGATTGTAACTGACTTTAATAACGATATCATTATCTTTATGGTTGAAATACATCAGACAGTTGAAAAAATATTTGAAAGCAATAAGGACAAACTAGATGCTTACGAATGTAAAGATGAATTTTCTGATACACAAAGTTTTTGTGACCATTATGGATTTAAGATCGAAGATTCTTGTAATGCAATATTACTCAAATCAAAAAAACCAGAAGAATTTTTTGCATTATTTTGTGTTTTAGGATCAGACAGATTGGATGTCAATCATAAAGCTAAAAGCCTATTAGGTGCAAAAAAAGTAAGTTTTGCTTCAAGAGAAGAAGCTGAGATAATTACTAATCAAATTTACGGAGGTATAAGTCCTCTCGGCTTACCAGAGGAAATAAAGGTATATATTGATGAGAATGTAATGTTGAGAAATAAAGTCTTTATCGGTGGTGGTAATAGGATAAGTAAATTTTTTCTAAAGCCTTCTGATTTGAAAGATTTAACTAATGGAGAGGTTGCAGAGCTAACTCAATCCATCTCTACATAAACTTGCTGCTTGCGGGGAGAAAGCTTTACCGTTCAAACCAGGAAATCTACCAGCCTGTAAATAATATTTTAAGAAAGTTCTAACATTTCTAAAATCATCATCTGAAATCTCTTGAGGAGTCGTCAAAACATTCAATGGATTTGGTAAATTTCTCTCCAAAAAAGATTTTTGTTCACTATCTAGTTTTTCAACGTATTCAGAAAGTAGTGAAACTGTTACTTCATAGTCTTCAATTACATTGATGCAGTTTTCATATTCGTTGACAGAAAGAGGGCTAACATCAACACCATAGTCTGTCCTGTATTGAAAAAACAAAACTATGACGATAAATAATATCAAAGTGTAGAAAAATATTTTAATTGGGAAAAAAATTACTTTTCTAATTGGCCAAAGAATTGCTTTGATTATCCTCACAAATTTATTGTAATGTAATTACAAGACACTGACACGCACCACCAGATTTAAGAAATTCTGAAACATCTGATATCTCAATATTGCATCCTAAATCGGCAACCGTTTCAATAATGTCTATATCATCAGATGGAAAAATTACAGATTCATTTATTACAACACTGTTGCAGGCAAGTTTGTTTGCATCGTTTTCACTCACAGGAATTAAGTTGAATAAATCAGAAAATTCTTTTAATGAAGAGTCCTCAAATGCTTCCGGATAAAAAATTGCGTCGTTATTATTTGTTGGAAGGTTCTGAAAACAAGTATCAAGATGATAAAATTTTTCATCAACTAACTTTACAATTTTTGGTTTCAGTTCAAATTGTTCTGCTATATAAATTAAAGCCTCTTTATCACTTCTTACACCGTATGATCCAATTAAATATTCACCGTAAACAAAAGCATCCCCTCGCCCTTCAAATTTATGTTCTGAAGGAATACGAGCAACATCATAACCATTTTTTTTGAACCAGTTTTCATAAATGATTTCTTCTCCTTGCCTTTCTTGAAATTTAAAGTTTGATATAAGAACTGATTTGTCTTTTATAATGCCGGAGTTTGCGGTAAACACTAAGTCTGGATAAACAGTATTACCAGGAATAACTTTAACTTCAGCTCCACATTTTTCAATAGTTGACTTTAGTCCACTCCACTGGTCTTTTGCTAGCTCCAAATTGACCTCAACACCTTCAACCATCCATGGGTTAATTGAGTACTCTATTCTAAAATACTCTGGGGAACTCATTAATACAGTGCTATTTTGCATGTAAACAGTTTACAATTTTATACATTAAATGTATATTTTCATACATGGATAACATCAAGCTTTTACCTATTGATAATTCAAATGTTGAGAACTGCCACGCTATAAACGAAGATAATGTTCCTAATGTAGGTACAACAACTTTTGAAGAGTTTAAAGCATTGGTAGAAAACTCTGACTTTCATAGATGTATCATTCATGAAAACAAAGTTATTGGATTTATTATTTGTTTTCAGGATTCATCAAAAACAAAATCGTTCATGTATAACCTAAAACATAAAAATTTCAATGAATTTAGAAATCGTTTAAAAAATTTTATGTATATCGATCGAGTTGCAGTTGATACTGAATTTAGAAAAATTGGAATAGCATCATCAATGTATGAAAAACTTCTTGAGTTTTGTTTAGAGTTTAATATCGAAAATCTGACCGCAGAAATAAATATACTTCCTTCAAGAAATGAAGTATCTTTTCATTTTCATGAAAAATTTGATTTCGTTGAGATTGACACAAAAAAGTACTCCGATGATTATGAAGTTTCATTACAAAAGAGAATTCTTTAAGTATTAAGATATAAATATTAATGAAATTTAAATTACCTCGTAGACAAAGAAAAAGTTTTGAAACAATATCTGGAAAGCCTATAGACACTAACTTAAATAAAAAAGAGGCTCTTGAGATTTTTGAAATGGTAAAAAAGATTTACTCTAGTGCTCCAAATACTTTTGGTTCTGCGAAAGGAAAAAAAGAAGATGCATTAGAAATGTTAATGATTATAAGTGATCAAATTTCAAAGGAGTATAAAGATTGTGAGGTTATTTGGAGGCAAGGTGTCCCAGAAATTACTAAGGTAAAAGATTAATGAAAAAAGTTATTATCGATGCTGATACTGGGTCAGATGATGCTGTTGCCTTATTAATGGCTTATAGAAACTTAGCAAAAGAGAATATATTAGGAGTTACACTCGTCTCAGGAAACGTCCCTCTTGATCAGGCTGTTTTAAATACCATTTATGTCAACGAATTATGTGAAGTCGACATACCTATTTATAAAGGTGCAAACAAGCCATTAAATAGAGAATATCTAGAGGTTTTTGATTCGAAAACTGCAACAAACATTGCTCTAAGTTATACAAATGAATCAACCTCGGCTCAGCACGTGCATGGTATTGATGGTCTGGGTGATATTGGGTTATCTCCTATAAATAAGGAAGTAGAAGCCAAAACTGCGGATGAATTTTATAAAGAGGTTTTGGAAAACGAAACTGATTTAGAAATAGTAACTTTAGGTCCATTAACAAATATTGCAAATATGATTGAAAAAAATAAAGAAAGTCTTGATTCAATAAAACATATTTACATAATGGGTGGAAGTTCAAATGCATTGGGTAATGTTACAAAATTTGCAGAATACAACTTTTGGGTTGATCCAGAAGCAGCAGATATAGTTCTCAATGCGGGAATACCTACAACAATGATTGGCTGGGATCCTTCTTTATACGATGCAATGATTGACATAAATAAGATAAATGAAATTGAATCTTTAAATACAAAATTTTCTAAGTTTACAAATGATATCCAAGTTGTTTTAAGAGAAATGATGAAAGAATTGCTTAATCAAGATGCATATGATCTTCCTGATCCATTAGCGATGTCTGTATTTTTAGATGAAACGATAATCAGCCAGTCAGTAGAAGCAAATGTAAGAGTTGATGTTCGTGATGGAATGACCAGAGGAGGATGTGTCATAGACTACATGAACATTGAGCCTGAAACACATAAGACAAGAATTGTGCAAAGGTGTAATCCTGATAAGTTTTTTGAATTATTAAAAAGCAGCTTAGTCTAGTCGGTTACTCTTCTTTATCTTCAGATTCAGTGGAATCTTTGTTTTCATCCTTGAACAATTCTGAAATTGCTCCAATACTGCCCAAAGTTGCAGATAAATCTGCTGGCAAAAATATTTTTGTAGCATTTCCATCAGCAACTTTTTCAAGAGATTCTAGATATTTTATTGCTATCAAATCGTTTGAAGGATCACCTTCATGAATTGCATTGAAAACTTTTAATATAGCTTCAGCTTCACCTTCTGCTGTAACTACTCTTTCATACTTTTCAGCATCAGCAACTTGTTTTAATGCTTCAGCTTCACCTTGAGCACTTAGAATTTGTGACTCTCTCTCACCTTCTGCTGTCAAAATTGCAGCTCTTTTCTCACCTTCAGCTTCAGTAACAGCAGCTCTTCTATCCCTTTCAGCTTTCATAACTTTATTCATTGCATCTTGAACATCTTGAGGTGGATCAATTCTTTGAATTTCAACACGAACAACTCTAGTACCCCATTTATCTGTTGCTTCATCGAGGATCAATTTTAAAGATGTATTAATAGTCTCTCTTGAAGTTAAAGCAGCGTCTAATTCAAGATCACCAACGACATTTCTTAGGTTGGTTTGTGCTAATTTTGTTGCTGCATTGATAAAATCTCCGACGTTATATACAAGTTTTTTAGGATCAGTTGGTTCATAATAAATGACTGCATCAACAGTAATTGTGACGTTGTCTTTTGTAATAACTTCTTGTGGTGGACTGAATATTCTAAACGCAATAAAAATTAGAAGACCAAATAATATTACGCTTCTTACAATTGATACTATAAATTCCATATAACGATTCTATTCATGAAAGGGATATACGCTAATCGAGATTAACTATTTGTTTCTTCTGTATCTTTTTCTTCTTGTTCGTATCTATTTAAAGCAAGCATAAACATAATAAAAAGTATTAAAGATCCAGCAAAATAAGTAATTGGAATAATTCTAATTTCTAGAGCGTTTAGACCATCTATTGATGATGGGGCTGGGCCCCTAGGAGCATAAAGTATAAACAGAAATGAATTAATAACTAGCCATCCAAAAGTTGCGGCTCCAACAACAAGGAAACCAAGTCTTCTACCTAAGTTTGTTGCGTTCAAAATAAAAGTTGATCCAAAAAATGAAAGAACAAAAAAAACAAAAAGAAAAATTCCAGTAAATGTCAAATTAGATGACAACAGGGTTCTCATTATCTCACGCATCAGGTGTCATTCCTCTCAAATAATCTATAACCAATTCTATATCTGACTGTGGAAGTACCGCACCAAATCCTGGCATTTTTCCACCACCAACTCCATTGACTCCATAACCTTTACCATTGACAGAGCCATTAATAATAAAATCGATGAAGTCATCTCTCTCTTTAAACTGAATATTTACTCGTCCACCTTTTAATGCCGGACCTAATCCTCCAGAACCAATTGTTTTTGTATATGCAGCTCCTGCAGAATAACCAGCAGTGTGACATCTCGCACAATATGCATTAAATATTCCTACTGCTCTTGTTGCTTTGTCATAATCTCCATCAAAAGTTGAATCTGCAATATCTTGGAAATCAATAAGCCATAATTTTTGTTCGTAGGCATTTTCAAGAAATGCTAAACCTTTTTCTGCTTCCTCCATAAATTTGTCATAACCATCAGTAAGTATTCCTAGATTAATAACACTCGTTTCGAGATCAGAAAGGTATCCTCTAGCAACTGATGCATCTTTTCTTCCTGGTGTTGATTCTTCTTCATCTGGGTTTAGATTTAAAACTGCAGTACCCAAAACATCTGCAACACTTTCACTGTAAACTGATATATCTGTTTCTACCGAATCAAAAAGCCCATCTTCATCGGTGTCGATTCCGTTCTGCCTTGATAGGATGGCAGAGACAATTTCAACAGCTTCAATTGCAACAGGTAATCTTTCCGGAGCTGCCTTAATGTTGTCGATAAGTTCATATTGTTTATTAATCTCACTTTCAACTTGTAAATCAGAATTTTCAATTCGCAGCAAAGATGAGTTTATATTTTGTTCAATTTGTTGAAGTTCCTCACTTTGTGGAATTTGAAAATAATGCAAATACTCTATCAAGTCGTCAAGCTGTCCATCATTCATTGGACCTCCGCCTTTTAGACCCCAAGCTGGCATAGGCGAGTTTGCTCTACCATATATAAGCCAATATCTTACTTCTTCATCATCATATCTATAAAACACATTGTTTATTGCAGGGGCTGCCCATGTAACACTAACACCACTTCTTTTTTCAACATATGAAGCTGCTCCACCACTTCCATCTACGCCATGGCAGTTTCCACACCCAAACTCTTCGTAAAGATGGTGCCCTCTTTCAACTGAAACGTCGTCAAACTCCTCTACAAAACTTTCTTGTCTAGCTGGTTCACCAAGATAATAAAGTGGAATCATAATTGTAAGTAAAGAAGCTAGCACAACTGCTATTGATAATGTTTTATCAAGGTGAGTAGTCTCTAATTCATCATCTGGAAGATATTTTTGTAAATTTCTTGGTACTTTTTTAATTTTTCCTGCACCACGAAAACCAACTGCAGAAAAATAAGCTATTGCACCAACCACTGCTATTCTTGGTACTTTTTTAATTTTTCCTGCACCACGAAAACCAACTGCAGAAAAATAAGCTATTGCACCAACCACTGCTAACGCGATTAATGTTATGAAAAATGAGCTGTTCATTTTATTCCTCAGTCTCTGCGATTGTGATACATGAAAGTCCTTGTGGATATTTCACAGACATACCAGCAGCTCGAGGTGACTCGATAACTGATCCTGTATCAATAATTAATTTTCCTCCTGAAACACTTACAATAAATCTATCTAAGTTTCTTGGAGCAGGACCTGCATAGTACTCACCAACCATATTATATTTTGAACCATGACATGGACATTCAAATCCTTGAGAAGTGTTACACCATGGAACACGACAGCCTAAATGAACGCATCTTTGATAAACAGCAACTAAACCTTCTGCAATGGTTCCACTATCAGAGAACTGAGAGTTACCACTGTCATCAAACGGTAAGACATAAGCTCTTGCTTCTGGAATGAATGCAGGAATAACTGAGCCATCTGATTGGAAAATTTGGTTTTTAAGATCATCAACCCTTCCAGCATCAATTTTAGATCCAAAACCTCCGGAAACTTTTGGATAAAAGAATCCAAGCCAAGAAATTAATTGGATACCAGCAAATGCTCCAAACGTGATTCCAAGAGCTTTACCCAAAAATTGTCTACGAGTCATTCCAGCTTCTTCCTCTGAAATTTCTTCA
>LUMT01000615.1_pt1 | contig 21738 bp, 19 predicted proteins | sample 729741 | NCBI WGS metagenome assembly LUMT01 (sample SAMN03860299, study PRJNA289734) | marine metagenome | biome: seawater column; feature: ocean; material: water; isolation source: Red Sea water column Station 192 - depth 50m | place: Saudi Arabia: Red Sea | collected 2011-10-15 | depth 50 m
GTTCCTGGTACTTACCTTTGTCTTTATTCAATGCAATTAAGACTGGTAATGTGTAAGTTCCTTCTAAAATATCATTACCTGCAGGCTTTCCCAACGTTTGCGAATCAGAAGTTAAATCTAATATATCATCAGATATTTGAAAAATTATTCCACAGTTCCAACCCCAATTGCTCAAGGCATCAACAATCTCACTATCTGCTGAACTAGCAAGAGAACCAAGTCTTGCACTTGTTCTAATAAGGCTCGCAGTTTTTCCTTCTATTACTGTTAAGTAATCATCAATATTTTGATCAAGGTCAAAAGCTAAATTTAACTCTTTAGTTTGACCTTCAACTAATTCTGCATAAGTTGATGCCAACAGTTTGACAGATTCTAATCCTAAACTTTCAGCTGCAAGCTCAGAAGATCTCGCAAGTAAATAATCTCCTGCAAGTATTGAAAGGGTAGAGTTCCATTTTGAGTTTGAACTTTCAACACCTCTTCTTGTTGTAGCATTGTCCATTACATCGTCATGATATAAACTCCCAATGTGAATTAGTTCTACACAAACACCAGCGTCTATAATTTTGCCAATATTTTCAATTTCATTTCCAAACTTTCCAGCAAGCGAGGTAACGATTGGTCGAAATCTTTTTCCTCCGGCATTTATAAGATATTGAGAAATTGATGTAAGGTAATCATTTGAAGAGCTAGAAATTTCTAATAGTCTTTCTTCTAATACATTTAAGTTATCCCAAATATCATCGAAAGGAATAATTTTTTTGATTTCATTGCTTTCCATAACTAAAGAATAAAGTAAATGTATAAATAGTTGTAATTTTCATTTAAGTGTATAAACAGACCCTTGGTAATATAACTATATGTTTGAAAGATTTACTGACAGAGCCAGAAGGGTCGTAGTTTTAGCGCAAGAAGAAGCTAGAAGACTTAATCATAATTACATTGGCACAGAACACATACTTCTTGGTTTAATTCAAGAAGGCGAAGGCCATGCTGCAAAAGCTTTGGAAGAATTAAATATAAATATTGACAGCGTTAGGTCAGAAGTTGTTGAGATTATTGGAGAAGGCCAACAATCACCAAGTGGGCATATTCCTTTTACTCCTAGAGCAAAAAAAGTTTTAGAACTTTCACTACGAGAGGCCTTACAACTAGGACATAATTACATAGGAACAGAACATATACTTCTCGGATTGATTCGTGAAGGAGAAGGCGTTGCTGCTCAAGTTTTAAAAAAATTAGGTGCTGAACTATCTCAAGTTAGACAAACAGTGATCAAATTAATTTCATCTGCAGGTGAAAGCAAAAAGCAACAAGCTGCATCTACAGGAGGTAGGGAAAGACCTGGTTCAGGAACAGGTTCAGCTATCTTAGATCAATTTGGACGAAATCTTACAAGAATGGCAAAAGAAGGAAAGCTCGACCCTGTTATTGGCAGAACAACAGAGATTGAAAGAGTAATGCAAATACTATCCAGAAGAACAAAGAATAATCCAGTTTTAATTGGTGAGCCAGGAGTTGGTAAAACTGCGATTGTTGAAGGTTTAGCTCAAAAAATCGTTTCAGGTGACGTTCCAGTAACTCTTGAAGGTAAACAAATTTATACACTTGACTTATCTGCTTTAGTAGCAGGATCAAGATACAGGGGTGACTTCGAAGAACGTTTAAAGAAAGTCTTAAAGGAAATAAAAACAAGAGGCGACATCGTCTTATTTATAGATGAAATACACACACTTGTTGGTGCCGGAGCCGCTGAAGGAGCGATTGATGCTGCGTCAATTCTAAAACCAATGTTAGCAAGGGGCGAACTTCAGACAATAGGTGCCACAACACTAGAAGAATTTAGAAAGCATTTTGAGAAGGATGCTGCACTTGAAAGAAGATTCCAGTCCGTACAAGTTGATGAGCCAAAACTCTCAGATGCAATAGAAATATTAGATGGATTGAAAGATAGATACGAGGTCCACCACGGAGTCAGGTTTACAGATCAAGCTATCGCTTCTGCTGTCAATATGGCAGACAGATATATATCTGATAGATTCTTACCTGACAAAGCTATTGACTTGATTGACGAAGCAGGTAGTCGTATGAGAGTTTACAAGAAACCTCTTGATCAAGATAAACAAGAAATAGCTGACAAACTTAAGAATTTAAGAGAGCAAAAAATTGATGCTGTTCAATCTCAATTGTTTGAGAAAGCAGCTCAAATAAGAGATCAGGAAAAACTATTACTTGATGAAGTCAACACTATAGACTCAGCATCTGCTTCAGAAATTGAAATGGTAATTGATGAAGAAGAAATTGCAGAAGTTTTAGCTCAATGGACAGGCATACCAGTTCATAGATTAACCCAAGAAGAGACAGCTAGATTGTTAGAAATGGAAATCGAGCTACATAAGAGAATTATTGGTCAAAATGAAGCAATTGCGGCTGTTTCAAAAGCTATTAGAAGAACAAGGTCCGGATTAAAAGATCCAAAAAGACCATCTGGTTCATTTATATTTTTAGGACCTTCTGGTGTTGGTAAAACTGAGACTGCAAAAGCCTTAGCAGAGTTTCTTTTTGGCGATGAAGATTCGTTAATTCAGATAGACATGTCTGAATATATGGAAAAGCACACAGTAAGTAGATTAATTGGCTCACCTCCGGGTTATGTTGGTTATGATGAAGGAGGTCAACTCACTGAAGCTGTAAGAAGAAAACCTTTTAGTATAGTTCTTCTTGACGAAGTTGAAAAAGCACATCCTGATGTATTTAATACACTTCTCCAAATTCTAGAAGATGGAAGACTTACAGATGCACAAGGTAGAACAGTTGATTTTAAGAACACAATAATTATCATGACTTCAAATTTAGGAACCAAAGATATTTCCAAAAATGTCGGCTTCAGTAATCTAAGCGAGATCGATAATTATGAAAAAATGAAATCAAAAGTTGGTGAAGAATTAAAAAGATATTTTAGGCCTGAGTTTTTAAATAGAATAGATGAAACAATTGTTTTCCATGAGCTAACAATTGACGAAGTTAAAGAAATTGTTGACTTAATGCTTGATAGGGTTCACAGTCAACTTAAAAACTCTGACTTAGAAATTGTACTTTCTGATGAAGCTAAAGAATTTTTAGCAACCGAAGGTTATGATAAAGAATTTGGAGCGAGACCTTTAAGAAGGTCTATACAGAGATTACTTGAGGACCCTCTTTCAGAAGAGCTTTTACAAGGTAAATATAAAGCTGGATCAACAATAATAATTTCATTAAATAAAGATGAAAATACTCTAGAGTTTGAATCAGTTGAAGCTCCAGATGAACCACCTGTAGATTTTGTAGAATCTGAATCATAAAAATACTAAAATAATTAAATGAAATTCATTATTGATACCGACCCAGGTACCGATGACGCCGTAGCAATTCTCATTGCTTTAGCACATTTTACGGATGAAGAATTAATTGCAATAACTACAGTTGGAGGAAATGTTGGCGTAGATGTTGGAACAAGAAATGCTCTTAGAATTCTCGAACATGCCAAAAGAAACAGTATCCCAGTCTACAAAGGGGAATCGGAGCCCTTAAATAGAGATTTACTCACAGCAGAATGGGTTCACGGAACAGATGGATTAAATGGAGTTGGGTTTCCTGAGCCTTCAAAAAGCGAAGAATCTACAGGAGCAGTAGATTACATAACTGAATTACTAAAAAACAGTGATGAGAAAATTACTATTTGTGTACTTGGTCCAATGACAAATATTGGAAAAGTTTTAAGCGCTAACCCTGAGTTAGCTAAAAACATAGATCAAATTATTTTCATGGGAGGAGGAGCAGGTTTCGGAAATCATACACCTGTGGCAGAGTTTAATATTTTAGTTGACCCGGAAGCAGCAAAAGTTGTGTTAAGTTCAGGTGCAAATTTAGTAATGATGGGGTTAGATGTTACACATCAAGCAATTTCTACAAGTGAAAGACTGAATACAATTCATGAAACAGGTACCACTACTGGAGAATATCTTGTTGGGTTAATGGGGTCCTTAGCTGATTTAGAAATAGTTAAACAAAAGTTTCCAGATGGAACTCCAGTACATGATGCATTTGTAACTGCTTATTTAGTCGATAGCTCTTTAACTACTGGAGAAGTTACCAATGTCGAAGTTGAGGTTGATTCAGAATTAACACTAGGCCAAACAGTGGTTGACATTAATCATATTTCTGGAAGAAATAAAAACGTCCACTGGATGAACAAAGTAGATGATGAAAAGTTGTTTAATATAATAACAAATACCTCAAAACTTCTCCCATAAAAGTAAATATTTACCTTCAATCAATAAGACACTTTTAACAATTTCAGATAGAATTATTAAATCATTATTTAAATAATGAAGGAGTAAATTAATGATTACTAAAAAGAAATCCGTTTTTGTACTTCTGTCATTAATGTTGATTTTGTCTGCCTGTGGTGGCAGCTCAGAAACAACTACTGAAGAGGTTGCAGAACCAGCAGCAGAACAAGAGACTCTTGATTCTCCAGCTACTACTGCAGCACCTGCAGAAGAGCCAGAAGCAGAAGCGTTAAAAGTAGGTATAGTACTTGGAGCTTTAGGTGACCGTTCATTTATGGACTCAGCGAAAAGAGGCTTCGATCAAGCACTTGCTGAACTAGGAATCGACGGCGACTTTATTGAAGCCGAAGAATCTGAAAGAGCAGCAGCTTATCAAAATCTCATTGCTGACGGAAAAGAATTAATTATTGGAATTAGCTTTTCTGAAGCAGAGAGAATTAAAGAAGCAGCTCTTGCTAACCCAGATATTCAGTTTGCAATTGTAGATATGGTTGTTACTGATGATGACGGAAATCTATTGCCTAATGTGGCAAATATTATATTCAAAGAACATGAAGGTTCTTTTGAGGTAGGTTATATTGCTGCAAAACTTTCTAAAACTGGAAAGGTAGCTTTCATGGGAGGAATGGACGTTCCAATCATTAGAAAATTCCAAACTGGTTGGGAAGAAGGTGCTAGATACGCAAATCCTGATGTTGAATTCTGCGCAGGTTATGCTGGAAGCTGGGGAGACCCTGCAAAAGGTAAAGAAATTGGGCTCAGTTGCTTTGAACAAGGTGCTGACGTAATTTTCGCCGCTGGTGGTGCTACAGGTGATGGAGCATACGAAGCAGCAGCAGAAACTGGTAATTATGCAGTAGGTGTTGATTCAAATCAAGACTATATTCAACCAGGAACAATGATTACATCAATGATGAAGGGTGTTGATAAATCAGTTTATAAAGTTATCCAAGACACAATTGCAGCTAATGGTCAAGTATTTAGCTCAATTGATAGCTATGGATTAGCAGAAAATTTTGTTGGATCAACATGGCTTGTTGATGGAACAAATCTCTTCAAAGAACAAAATCCAGACATGGCAGCTGAGATTGATGCGCTTGTTGAAGAAGTTGCAGAAGTTAGAGCTAAGATTGTATCTGGTGAAATAGTAGTTACCGACGTTACAGCTGGTGGCTAATATATAAAAATTTATTTTCTAGCCCGATTTCTTTCGGGCTAGAAAATATAAGATATATATCATGACTCAAAACAATATAGAAACAGCAGTAGAAGTAAAAAATATAACAAAATCCTATCCGGGAGTTACTGCTAATGATTCTGTAGACTTCAAGGTCTTAAAAGGTGAGATACACGCTCTAGTTGGGGAAAATGGAGCTGGAAAATCAACTCTCGTAAAAATTTTATATGGAATTGAACAACCTGATTCAGGCGAAATATTTATAAATGATAAACCGGTTGAAATAAACAAAGTAGATAAAGCGATTGAGCTTGGCATAGGCATGGTTCATCAAGAGTTTCATTTAGTGCCATCTTTTACTGCTGCAGAAAACATTGGATTAGGCCAAGAGCCAAGAAATTCAAGAGGTTTTATTGATTGGGATGAATTAAATTCTGAAGTTTCAAATATTGCAAAAAAGTATGGATTAGATGTTGATCCAAAACTTAGAATGATAGACGCTTCTGTAGGTATTCAACAAAGAACTGAAATTCTAAAAACTTTATATAGAAACGCAAACATTTTAATTTTAGATGAACCAACCGCAGTGCTTACACCCCAAGAGACCGATGAATTATTTGAAGTTATCAGAAGTCTTGTTGATGAAGGTAAAACAGTAATTTTTATTACCCATAAGTTAAGAGAAGTTATGGAAATTTCTGACAGAGTAACAGTCATGAGAGATGGAAAAGTTCAAGGAGTCTCCGATACAAAAGACACTTCTCCTAAAGAATTAGCAAAATTAATGGTAGGACGTGAAGTATTTATGCAAGTTGAAAAAGAAGAAGCAAAACCTACTGAAAAAGTCTTGGAAGTAAAAAATTTATGGGTACATGATGCACGAGGATTGCTTGCTGTCAAAAACTTATCTTTAGATGTTCATAAAGGTGAAATTGTTGGAATCGCAGGTGTTGATGGAAATGGTCAAACAGAACTAGTTGAAGCCTTGTCAGGCTTAAGACCAACAAGTAAAGGTGAGGTTATTTTTGATGGTAAAAACATAGAATCTATTTCTCCACGAAAAAGACGAAGAGCTGGCTTGGCACATGTTCCAGAGGACAGGGCTAATACTGGACTCAACTTGAAATTAGATATTTGGGAAAACTTAGTCGGAACCTCATATTTCAGAAGCCCTCTTTCTAAGGGTGGAATTATTAGTATGAAAAACGTAGTTGACCATAGTAATAATTTAAGGGAAAAATTTGATATTAGAACACCTGGAGTTTTTGTAAGAACAGGATCTTTATCTGGCGGGAACCAACAAAAAGTTGTTATTGCTAGGGAGCTCTCAGAAGATCCACTTTTGACAATAGCATCTCAACCAACTCGAGGAGTTGATATAGGAAATATAGAAGCAATTCATAAACAACTTGTTGAGATAAGGGATTCTGGAAAAGCAGTTTTATTAGTTTCCGCAGAATTAGATGAGGTTATGTCAGTCGCAGATAGAGTAGCAGTTATTTACGAGGGTGAAATAGTTGAATGGGTAAACCCTAAAGATGTAGATCAGCAACAAATGGGTCTATATATGGCTGGAATAAAGGATTAATAATGGAAAAATTTTCATTTAAAGATGTACTCATTCTTTTTGCAGGAACAATAATAACTATTGGTATTGCTTGGGTTTTATTAACTGTTACTGGTTTTGTTCCTAGAGAAATTGGGAAATTATTTTTTGAAGGCGCTGTTGTTGGACAGAGAAATATTTTGAATACTTTAAATATTGCGACTCCATATATTCTAACGTCAATTGCAACTGTGGTTTCTTTTAGAGTTGGTATGTTTAATATTGGAATAAATGGATCAATGTATATCGGGGGTTTATATGCTGCATGGGCAGGATATAAATTTACATCCTTGGGCCATATTCCCCATGTATCTTTATGTATAGCTATTGCTATTATTACTGGAAGTTTGTGGATGTTGCTACCAGCTTTATTAAAAGTTTATGCGGGTGTAAGTGAGATAATTTCAACAATTATTCTTAATTTCGTTGCTGTATTGTTTGTTTCCTATATGGCTAATGGACCATTTAGAGCAGACCCTATAGCACCTGCGACTCCAAGAATATTAGAAACTGCTGAATTAAAACAATATTTTCCAAATTCACAATTTAACTCTGGTTTTTTCATAGCGGTAATTATTGCATTTTTAACATATTTTATTCTTAAAAAAACAACATTTGGTTACGAATTAAGATCTGGTGGAGATGGTCTTGTCGGGTTTTATCCATCTAGATATAGTTCATACCTTGGAATACCTTCAGATAGATCTGCAATAACAGGAATGTTAATTTCTGGAGGACTTGGGGGACTTGCTGGTGGTATCGAAATTCTTGGAAATGCTAGATATTTTTACCAAGAACTTCTTTTTAACCAAGGGTTTGATGGAATTCTTATTGCAATTGTGGGTAAACTAGAACCAATCGGCGGTTTAATTGCTTCTTTATTTTGGAGTGCTCTAAGAAACGGTGGTTTATTTGTTGATTATAAAACTGAAGTTTCTCGAGAAATAGTTGTGATTCTCCTCTCAATTTTAATATTTTTTGTTAGCGCACAAAAGCTTGTATCTTCACTGGAAAGATTTAAATTCGTTAGAAAACTAGACGCTTTTTTTACTAGAAAGATTAAATAAATGGAATGGCTTGAAATATTTGATATCTCTCTTTTTAGGAGCTTAATTCGTAGTGCAACTCCAATTGCCTTAATTGGGTTTGGTGCAGCAATGTGCTCCGCTTCTGGTGTTTTGAATATTGGTTTAGAGGGTAAAATGCTCAACGCAGCATTTGTTGGAATCGCAGCAAGCTACTATTCAGGAAGTGCCCTAACTGGTTTTATTTGGGGAGTATCTGCTGGAGTGCTTACGGCAGTTTTATTTGGTGTTTTGAGTTTTAATTTAGGTGCAGATGAAGTTTTAGTAGGTTTAGCGATCAACATTTTTTCTATTGCTGGTACAAGATATTTATTAGAAACATTATTCAAACGTAGAGGTTTTTTTTCTGACCCTTCCATTCAAGGCATCGATCCAATAAATTTCGAATTTCTTGTAGATACTCGTTTTGAAAAAATTCTTTCAGGATATACACCTTCAATTTACCTTGTTTTTTTTCTAGCTATTGTTTTATATTTGGTTTATTACAAGACAAGATTGGGAACAGCTATTAGAGCTACTGGTGAAAATCCTGAGGCTGCAGAAGATGCTGGAATTAATACTTTAAGAATGAAATGGTTAACTGTTATTTTTTCAGGAGTTTTAGCAGGTATAGGTGGTACTTTTCTTTCACTAGAAAACATGACTCTTTTTACAGAGGGAATGTCAGCTGGAAAAGGATATATAGGTCTAGTTGCTTCTTTGGTTTAGGAGACGCAATCGGTATAAGACTTCAAGGTGTATATGAATTAGACTCAAGACTAATCTTAATGGTCCCTTATGCTCTAACAGTTGTTGTGTTAATACTTATTGGCATAAGACAAAGAATAAGGGTAAGACCTGTCCCTATTCCTGAACAATAATTGATAAGTAAAGAATATTTCTCAGCTCGATACATAGTTGAAGATTACAAAACTGTTCATAAAAATTCTGTTTTAATTGTTAATGGAAAATACATAGAGAATATAGTACCGATAGAAACAATAACTAAAGACTCAATTAAAATTAACGAATTAGGAGATGTAATAATCTCACCAGGTTTTACAAATGCACATTCACATGTTGCTTTAAATTCTGTAAAAGGACTTGGTTATGGAAACGCAAGCGCACTGTATGATGTGATGTGGGGGATTGAACCAGCTCTAGATGAAGATTTAGTTTACAAGCTTTCTTTATTAGGCATGATGGATGCTATATCATCTGGCACAACATCAATTAATGATCATTATTTTTTTGCTGATTCAGTTGCAAAAGCGTGTGAATATATTGGAATAAGAGGATTTATTGGGCACACAATTATGACTGAGTATGGTCCATGGACTGGTAAAGAACAAATTAAACTAGCAAAGTCCTTTAATAATAATTGGAAAAATCATAGTACAGTTCATCCAATTGTTGCACCACATGAAACTTCAACAGTAAGCCCAAAAGAACTTAAAGAATTAAGCAATTATGCGCTAGAAAATAATTTATTAACACATATACACCTAGCTCAAACTCAAAAAATTGCAATGTTGTAGAGGATGGAGATTTGGAGTTACTTGCAGAGTCAAAAGCATTTCCAATATTTTGCCCAACAACTCACGGAATAGCTGGAAAGCCGATGAATACTAATTTTTTGTCAGAATTGAATGTTGACTGGGGAATAGGCACAGATTGTTCTGGGGGTAACGATGATTATGACATGTTAGAAGAAATGAGGACTGCATTAGTCTTAAATAATTCCGTAGCCAAAAAAGATTTCATTAAACCAAAAGAAATATTTAGAAAAGCTTCTGAGGAAAACATAAAAAGGATCTCTGGTGGTAACTTCTCAGGAAATTTATCAAAAAATCAAAAAGCAGATTTTATAACAATTTCAGCTAACTCTCCTAGAATGCAACCGCTTCATGATGTAGTAAATAATATTGTAATGTGCGCATCATCTAATGAAATAAAGGATGTATTTATAGACGGAGAATGTATATTAAAGGATTCAAAATTTCAACTAATCGATGAACAAAAAGTTTTTGAGGAAGGCTTAGAAGCACTTAATAAATTATTTACTAAAACAGGATTTGATAAGAAAATAGATAATGGAGATTTCTCATAAAAGAATTTTCAGCTTTACACGAACATCTTGATGGAGGGCTAAGAGCAAAAACCATTATAGATATTGCTAAAACTAAAAACTTGACTGTTCCTTCTTCAGACGAACAAGAATTAGAAAATTGGTTTTTTGAAAATATATTCAAAAAATTTGAGATGACAATTTCTGTTATGCAAGATGTGGATTCAATTCGAAGGGTTGCATATGAAGCAGTTGAGGACTTAGTAGAAGATGGGGTTGTGTATGGTGAGTTGAGATATGCTCCTTTACAACATTTACAAGGAAAACTATCTTCACAGGAGGTAGTTGATGCAGTGTCAATAGGTATTAAAGATGGACAAAAAGACTTTGGTGGAGAATTTTATACAATCTTATGTGCAATGAGACAACATAAAAACTCAACTGAAGTTGCAGAATTGGCTATAAAAAATTTTAATAACAAAGTTATTGGATTTGACCTTGCAGGTCCAGAGTATAATTTTCCTCCCTCACTTCACAAAGAAGCTTGTAATTTAATTTCAGAATCTGAAGTAGGTTTAACTATACACGCAGGAGAAGCAGCTGACTTGTCCTATATAGAAGACGCTGTTTTTAATTGTCAAGCACAAAGAATAGGGCATGGTTGGCAAATTATTGATGGTTGTCAGTACAAAAATGACACTTATATTCCAAATTCCAAAATAGCTCAATATGTTTTGGATAAGCAGATTCCATTAGAAATATGTATTTCTTCAAATGTAAAATCAGGTGCAAGTTCAGTAACTATTGAAAACCACCCAGCCATAAAGCTGTTGAAATCTGGGTTTAAGGTAACGCTAAATTCAGATAATCGATTAATGGCAAAAACAAAGATTTCCGAGGAATTTAAAAAAGCTGAAAGTTATTTAGAGTTAGATGGAAATTTACACAGTCAACTTGTTAAGAATGCTATTGATGCAAGGTTTACAAATCTAAAATAGTAGAAGCTAAAAGAACACTACCAGTTTCAATCATATCAGTAGCTCTTTTAGTAACTGTTGCATGAGCAAATTCAGGTTGGTGGTTTACAATCTTTCCATCATCATCAACAATTTGAAGAAATGCGTGTAATGAAGGAACTTGTTTTGAAATATTTCCAAAATCTGTAGATCCGTTTTTACTTTGATCATAACTTTCATTGGTTTTCATATCTAAAGAAAGTTTTTTTGAATTTTCCATAAATATTGACTTTAATTTTTTGTCTGTGACTAAATTTTCATAAGTCCCATTACCTTCAACAATGTTTAACTTGCAACCTGTAGACTCTGCAGCTCCTTTGAAACAATTTATAATTTTCTTTTCTAATCTATTTAAGTCTTTTGTTTTTTGAGCACGAATCATCCAACTTGATCTTGTGTAATCTGGAATAATATTGGGTGACCCACCACCATGAGTAATTATTCCATGAACTTTTTCAACAGATTGTAGCTGCTGTCTTAAAGCACTGATATTGTTGTATGCAAGGATTTGAGCATCCAATGCATTTTTTCCAACATATGCTGAACCAGACGCATGCGCAGCTTTACCAAAATATTCTATATCAATTTGTTTTACTGCAATCATTAAAGGATCCACCTCATTTCTTGTAGCCGGATGGATCATTAAAGAATATGCGGTGTTGTCAAAGGCACCTTGGTCTAAAAGTTTTATTTTTCCACCACCACCACCATTTTCATAGGTCAATGGAATGATTTCTTCAGCAGGACAGCCTACTAACTTTATTTCGTAATCTAGATCATTTATATAATTTGAAAGGATAAAAAATGCACCCAATCCAATGGATGATATTAGGTTATGTCCACAAGCATGTCCAACATTCGGTAATGCATCATATTCTATACATATAGCAATATTTTTTTTTTTATTTGTATGCTTTTTGATAAGTTTAGTAATTTTATTTACAGACTTAATCTCTTGATATCCTAATTCAGGATTTTCATACATGTATTTATTAAGATCTAACAAGTCTTTTTTATATTTTGAATATTGAGACTTGAGAGAATTGATATCCATCTTATCCACGTCCATAAAAAGTAATTTCCTGAATAGAACATTCGAGAAATGGTTCTGCACCATTAACTTCTTCCCCAGGATATGCACTTAAAATTTGAATTGTAATTACAGATGATGATGTATTTAAATCGATCCATTGAGAGCTCGTGTTTTGATTTTCAAGCTCATATTCTATTGAGAACCCCTCTTCTTCTGATGTTATTAATATATCTCTTGGTTTAAAGTTTCTTTTAAAAGACTTTGAATCTTCTATGTTTTCGTATGTCAAAAATTGAAAATAAATATCTTTAGAGAAAGTAAATTCTAACGTTGCATCTGCACATTCTAAGCCGTTATCTTGCCACGAAGACGGTTCATCATCATATATTTTTTCGCAAGACCATCCTTCCCCAAGGCTACTTGAAGATGAACAGCTAAATGGATATTGAAGCTGAAGTAAGCTTTGTACTGTAGTTGAGGTACTTGTTGTTGTTGACTGTTCTACAACTTGAATTTCTTCAATAACTTCCTCTGCGATATTTTGGTTGTAGTAGTAACTAGCCGCAGCAATTAATGGGATGATTATCGCTAGAAAAAAAACAGCTCTGATTCCAGGGACTTCATTTCTTGTTGGTAAAGAAGTTGCGCCATAATTTGAGAGTGGTTGTGACAACAATTCTTCAGGAGGTCTAACTCTTCGAGTAACTTCAGGTTCTGTTTTAGCATCTGAATTTTCTATGTCTTTTATGCTTAGACCAAGCCATTCACCACAACTTGAACAAAACTCAATTGATTTGTCTACTGTAGCTGAGCAAGCCTTACATTCTACTTTTTCCATTTAATTAGCCTATTGTCCCTATTTATAAAATAATACAGTAACATTCAAATAACAATATTGTTCAAATAATAAAGAGGAATATGAACTTAAACAATAACACAAGTGCAAGTCAGTTATTACCAGGCCAACCTTTAAGGATTGGTGTTGATTTAATTGCTGACAAAAAAGCAGGAGCACTAATCGTTATTGGTTCAACAACAAAATTAGAAAAAATTTCTTCAGGCGGACTAACTTTAAATGATTGTGAATTTTCACCTGAGATGCTTTCAGAATTATCAAAAATGGATGGTGCTATTGTTGTAAATGAGAGTGTTACAAAAATTTTAAAAGCTAATGTTCATTTAAATCCAAGTGACTCAATTTCTACCACACAAACGGGAACAAGGCACAGAACTGCAGAACGAACTTCAGCTTCTACTGGTTTGACAGTGATAGCTGTATCTGAAGAAACCTCTTTAATTAAAGTATTTGAAAACCTTCAGACTATAGAGTTGGAGGAGTCATCAGCAATACTAGGAAGAGTTAATGAATCTTTGCAATCAGTTGACAGGATGAGAAGAAGGTTTGACGACGCGGTAACAAATTTAGGAGAGCTTGAGATTGAAAACACATTAACAAATCAAGAAGTTTTAGAAGTTATTCAAAGAGGAGAACTTCTTACTCGGCTTGCTAACCAAGTCAAAGCTGAAGCACTTAAACTTGGTGAGGATGCAGGATTGATCATGATTCAGATAGATTCTTTAGAATCAGGTGTTCTAAATACATTAAATCTTGTTTTGAAAGACCATCTTCCAGTAAGGAAATTTAGAACTACCACTAAAGCTATTAATGAGATAAGTAAATTGTCATATGATGAATTGAATGCGGTAGATTATCTTGGCAGCGTGTTGTCTAAGCTTCCTCTTGATGACATTTCAGTATCAAAAGGATATAGGGTTCTCGCAAGATTACCAGGATTACCTGAAAATTTACATGATCAAATTATTCAAAAATTTAAAACATTACCAAAATTACTCACTGCTTCACCAGAAAAATTGTTTGAAGTTGAGGGTATTGGAAGAAGTAGGGCACAACAATTAAGAGATTATTTCGATACATTGCTTAAAAATATAGGTTTTTCATATATAAATGGACATTAAATAGTTCTGAATATATAGTATTGTTGACATCTATGGCAACAAAAACAAAAAAAACTACTGATAAATATAAACCAAACCAATTTGTAGTTCATCCCCACCATGGCGCTGCAAAAGTTGTTAGAAAAGTTAACAAGAATGTTGAAATTTTTGATGAAAATGGTGAAGTAAAATCAAAACGCAGACAATATTTTGAGATTGAAGTCCTTACAGATGGATTACTAGTAATGGTGCCAGTAGAAAATGTCGATGAAGTTATAAGACCTGTTATCTCAAAAAATGCAGTCTCAAGAAAAGTGTTTCCTATATTTAAAGAAAAACCAGAAGAGGCAGGAACCAATTGGAGTAGATGGTACAAAGTTTTGACAGAAAAAATGACTTCTGGAGATGTTATACAGGTTGCTGAAGTTGTTAGAGACCTTACACACGCTCAAATTAACAAGGGCATCTCGCCTGCACTTAAGAGAATGCTCGCAAAAGCAAGAACAACTCTAGCAAGTGAAATAGCATGTGCACTAAGTATTGATGAAGAAGCAGCTGTAGAAAAAATTAACCAATATCTTCCAGAGGAAGACCCTGACGACGGTTTATAATTTATATATAAATCAAAAGAGGCATAATGCTTGTAGGTAATGGTTTTGATATACACAAACATTCTAATGATGAAAAATTAGTCCTCGGAGGGATATCGGTCGAAGGACCTGGTTTTGAAGCTCATTCGGATGGAGATATAGTTCTACATTCACTCAGCGATGCATTGCTTGGATCTAAAGCAAAAAAGGATCTAGGTTTTTATTTTCCATCTAATGAAAGTACGCCGAAAAATATATCGAGCGTGGAAATGTTAAATAAAGTTTTAGAAATTATTGAGTATGACAAAGTAGTTATAAACAATATTGACATAACAGTTCTTTCACAAGTTATTAATATTTCAAAAATATCTGAGGCTATTATCTCAAATCTTGCTGATTTACTAAGGATTGACAAACAATTAATAAATGTAAAGGGTAAGTCTTTTGATAACCTAGGTGTGATTGGAGACGGCATAGCATCTGCTTGTATTGCATTAGTTTCGGTGAAAGATGCTTAAACTACATAATACATATTCCAACACTGTTGAGGAGTTTAAACCAAATTCAGATAATGTAAAAATTTATCTTTGTGGCCCAACAGTACAATCTTCACCACACATTGGGCATGGACGATCTGCTGTAGTTTTTGATTTTTTAATTAGATATCTGGTTTATCTCGACTATGAAGTTAATTTTGTTAGAAATATAACTGATATTGAAGACAAAATAATTGAAAGGGCAGCAGAAGAAGGAATCACTACTGAGGAATTAGCTCATCGAGTAACAAAAGAATTTCAAGATGCCTATAAAAGCCTGAATTGCTTACCACCAGATAATGAACCCAAGGCTACTGAGACTATAGATCATATAATAAATTTTATTGAGATCCTAATTGAAAATGGATATGCATATGTAACACAATCAGGTGTTTATTTTGAAGTTACTAACTTTAAAGATTATTTGAAATTATCTGGTAGAAATAAAGATGAAGTCATTTCTGGAACCAGAGTTGACATAGAGTCTGATAAGAAAAATACTGAAGATTTTGCACTATGGAAGATTTCAAAGGAAAACGAACCTTCTTGGAATTCACCTTGGGGAGATGGGAGACCTGGGTGGCACATTGAATGCTCTGCCATGATAGATAAAATATTCGATTCAGGCATTGACATACATTGTGGAGGTAATGATTTAATTTTTCCTCACCATGAAAATGAGCTTGCACAATCTTCTGCTGCATTTGAAAATCAAGTATTTGTAAAATACTGGTTACATAATGGCATGATTAACCTTTCAGGACAAAAAATGTCTAAATCGGAAGGCAATATAAAACTCCTAAATGAATATATAGATAAGTTTGGTGGAAATATTATTAGATTTTTCTTTTTAAGATCACACTATCGAAAGCCTAAGCAATTACAGTCAAGATGAAGAGAAAAATTTAAAAGAAACTATCAAATTTATATTTGAAATCTTAGGTTTTAACTTTGATATTAAAGATAATGTAAAAATAAATCACGATGAACTTTCCAAATTTTTCAATACATTTCAAATAAATTATGACAATTTAGAACAAGCAATGGAAGAATTTCTTGCAAAAAGAGAAAAACTTAGAAGCAATAAGGATTTTAATCAAGCTGATGTTATGAGAGATAAATTAAAAGAAATAGGCTTGTTAATTAAGGATGGTGATGATAGTGCCTGGTATTGGGAAAATAGTTGAAGGAATTAATTCAGTAAACAGTGCTATTGATTCTGATCGGGCAGAAAAAGTTATCTTCTTAGAATCTGATAAAACTACATCACATCGTTTAGAGCTATTAATTGAGAAAGCAAAAAATAAAGGATTAATAGTTGAAAAAATTATTAAAAAAGATAGTTGGAAATATAACAATAGGCATTCGGTTGTTGCGCTTTGTACTCCCAAAAAGACCTATGATGAAAAAACTTTTGATCAGTTAACACTTAGCAACATTGTTGTACTGGATCATATTCAAGATACAAATAATTTTGGTGCTATAACCAGAACTTCATCAGCATTTGACTTTAACATAGTTTGCATTCCAAAAAAAAGATCAGTAAATATTTCAGAGAGAACTTTTGCAATTTCTTCAGGTGGTCTTGAAAATGTAAATATTGTTTTTTATAATTCTATTTTTTCTCTAATCAAGAAACTAAAGTCACTCGAGTATTGGACTGTAGGTTTGGAAATGAATACCAAAGAAGATTTATTGAATGTTGACTTAAATAATCAAAAAGTTGCCCTATTTATTGGTTCGGAAGAAAATGGATTAAGCAATGAGATACAAAACAAATTAGATTTAATTGTAAAAATAAATATGAACAACACTGTCGAATCACTTAACGCCTCTGTTGCTGCAGCGATTGCAATGAACCATTTTTTTAAAAAAAGTAGCTGATTCAATACTGATTTTGCTATTATTTTACTGTTTGCCGGAGTAGCTCAGTGGCCAGAGCAGCCGACTTGTAATCGGCAGGTCAGGGGTTCGACTCCCCTCTCCGGCTCTGAGTGGTTAAGTATATAAATTCTATTAAAATTTTTATATTTTCAATAATAGCTGTTCAAATTGCCCTGTATTTTTTTGGTTATCTGAGACCTTCTATTATCTATGACTATATTGATTTTTTCCCTTTTACTATTATTCCTGCATTTATTTATTTATATTTAAACATCAAAAAAATTACCAATAGGATTTATTTTTATCTATCAATATATCTTTCAGCAGTTTTATTATTGTTTCCTATCGCTCAGATTTTTGATGCAAAATTTCTAACAACTTATAGCTTCCCTTCATATCTAGAAAATAGGGAACTTAACAAAGATTCAGAATATTTACTTGTTATTGATACAAGTGGAAGTATAAAATTAAATACTTTTAATGAAACAGGTTATACGGCCGACGTTATAGATAAACCAGGAAATATAGGTTACCCAGAAGCAGTTGAAACTTTAGTTGGAGAACCTAAAGCTGTTTTGTTTCGAGAAATACAAACATCAACACTTTTAAAAGTTGCAGGATGGAATGTCAATATTGGAAATAAAAACATGTGGCAACTAAATTTAATATCTTTCAATTCCGAAATAAATTTAGACAATATTAAATTAAACGATTCAAGAATCGCAGGTACTGGAAGTAGATGCTACAATAGGATATTTAAACCAAGCTGATGAAGTATACAAATTAAAAATAATCGTAGAGGATGGTTCTGATGTTAAGTTTTATGATGAAGAAGAAGGTTCATAATTGTTAGATCAACTTGGTAATGGGCTTCTATTAGGGATAATAATTTCTGTTGCTTCTGTTGCACTATCTTTGTTATATGGTGTCACAAGAATCGTTAATTTCGCTCATGGAGAAATTATTGCTCTAGGTGCGATTGCTACCTTATTTTTCTCAAGCCCACTTGATTACAGAGTATTATTTTTAGAGAAATTTTCACCATTAGGTCTAAATTTTGCAATTTCATGTTTTTTAGCAATATTAGTGTGTGGTTTATTTGGTGGTTTATTAGAGGTATTTTTATTCCGACCTTTAAGAAAAAATGATGTCGGGAATATTGCTGTATTAGTTGTAACTATTGGTCTTTCAATATTGGTAAGACATTTATATTTACTTTTCGCTACTGGTAAAGTGCAGAATTTCCCACTTGAGTTACAAAGAAGACAAACTTACTTGTTTTTTGACATGACTCCAAGGAACTTTAATGTTTTGATTGCTGGAATAATTGTAATGATTATTGTTGGACTTCTTTTAACTTACACTCGTTTAGGAAAAGCGATGAGAGCTGTGAGAGACTCGGAAGAACTTTCGAGTGTTTCTGGAATCAATTCAGATAATATTATTTTAATTACGTGGGTTTCATCGAGCATGTTGGCTGGGTTAGCTGGAATATTCCAGGCCACTATCAATGATGTCAGGTGGAATATGGGATTTTTAATACTACTCCTCATTTTTGCTGGAACTGTCCTTGGAGGTATAGGAACTTCTTTTGGTGCAATGGTAGGAGGATTAATGATTGGAATAATGGTTCAAGTATCGGTTGGATTACCGTTTATGGAAGGTCATACTGAAGCTAAAAATGCAGTGGCACTTGCAGTAATGATTTTAATTCTACTGTTTAGGCCTCAAGGAATATTTGGAAAGAAAGAAAGAATTTCGTGACATCTACCAAAATTTCATTTAGATTTATTTTTGCTTTACTTGTCACTGCGTTTTCAATTTATCTAGTATTTTTCCTTAACCCAGATGGTGCTTTAAGAATTCTTTTAAATTTATTAACATTCGCGGGTATTTACGGACTTAGTGCTATCGGATTAAATGTTCATTTTGGATGGACTGGACTATTAAATTTTGGTCATGCTTCTTTTATGGGAGTCGGTGCTTATGTTACCTTACTTTTAATGCCTCACGCAGCTGGTAGAGAAGGTGAAGTTACAACTACAGGTTTACCATTTTTTGCAGCATTAATTATAGGCATTATGGCTGCTGCTTTATTTGGATTATTACTTGGCCTTCCAGCTATAAGATTACGGGGTGATTACTTAGCAATTGTAACAATCGCTGCAGCAGAAATTTTTAGACTACTCGTCAGAGATCTAGAGTCAATCACAGGCGGCGTATACGGCATAATAAACTACACGGAAAATTTTCAAAAATACAGACCTTTATTCATTGATAATTTTTCAGAAAATTTAGGATTTTCACCTTCACAAGCTTGGGTATGTTTAGCTGCATGGGTTTCCATATTTTTTACTGTATTGTTACTTAAGCGTTTAAGCAACTCACCTTGGGGTCGTGCATTAAGAGCCGTAAGAGAAGACGAAGATGCTGTTAGAGCAATGGGTAAAAATGCAGTTTGGCTAAAACTTCAAAGCTTTATGCTTGGCGCAGGAATTGCTGGTTTATCAGGTGTTCTACTCGCATTTAATTATGGTTCTCTTGAAACAACAGTCTTTATTCCGTTATTAACTTTTTATGTATGGGCAATAATGATTTTGGGCGGAGTAGGTACAATTACAGGACCAATATTTGGATCAATTATATTCTGGGTAATTATTTCAGAGACTGACAGATTGGCCTATCTATTATTCGAAAATGCAAATGGTCAACAATTAGCAGGTGTAAGGTTTCTCTTAGTCGGAGTTTTAATTATGTTTCTTATGATATTTAGACCAAGTGGGTTATTAGGAAAGAAAGAAGAGCTACTTTTAGATGTCAAATAATCTTATTTCTGTAAATAATTTAAAAAAATCTTTCGGTGGCTTAAAAGCAGTCGACGTCCAAGATTTATCTTTTAAAGAAGGTGAGCTTACATCGATAATTGGTCCAAATGGTGCTGGTAAGACTACCTTTTTCGATTTAATCTCTGGATTTCAAAATGCAGATAGTGGGAGTATTTTTTTAAAGGACAAAGATATTTCAAATGCACAACCTTATAAAATTGCGAGAATGGGCATGGTTAGAACTTTTCAGCTTACAAAAGTTTTTGACAGAATGACAGTTATGGAAAATCTATTATTTTCTGGTTCAAATATAAAAAATGACTCTTTTTTAAGATCATTTATTAAATTAAATTCTCAGAAATTATATGAAAACAGTCTTAGAGAAAAAGCTAATGAAATAATGAATGATTTGAATATTGGACATATGGCAAATTCTTATGCAAGAGAATTATCAGGTGGCCAAAAAAAACTATTAGAACTGGCAAGATCAATAATCAATGAACCAGAAATTTTGCTTTTAGATGAGCCATTGGCAGGGGTCAATCCAAAGTTAGCCGAGGATATTTTATCTCTCATTACAAAATTATCTGATAGCGGAATCACAATAGTCATGGTCGAACATAATATTGAAGCCGTGATGAAGATTTCTGAGAGAATTGTTGTACTAGCCGAGGGTTCACTTATTGCTGATGGCATACCTAATGAAATTAGAACAGATAATAATGTAATTGAAGCCTATCTTGGAAAAGCTGATGAATAAAACAATTTTAGAATGTAACGGAATTGCAGCAGGTTATGTAAAGGGTTTAAATATTCTGCAAGGAGTTGACCTAGTTGTTTATGAGGGTGAAATTGTTTCAATCATTGGACCAAATGGAGCTGGTAAATCAACTTTGTTAAAAGCAATTATGAGTTTAATTAAAGTATCTGCAGGTAGATTTTATATAAATGGAATTGAAAAAACTAATCTTTCAACACACAAAATTGTCACGGAGGGAATAGGCTATGTTCCTCAAGTAGCAAATGTATTTCCTTCTTTAACTATTGAAGAAAATCTAGAAATTGGTGCATGGAGTGTAAATAATAAAAAAGAATCAATAAAGAATATTTATACGAATTTCCCAATGTTATCTGAGAGAAAAAAGGATAAAGCTGGAAACTTATCTGGTGGACAGCGTCAAATTCTTGCTTTAGCTAGGGCTTTAATCACATCACCTAATCTGTTATTGCTTGATGAACCATCAGCAGGGTTATCACCAGTAGCTATAAACGAAGTATTTGATTCAATCAAAGAAATAAATGACTCAGGTGTCTCAATATTATTAGTTGAACAAAATGCTAAAAGAGCACTTGCGTTCAGCGATAGGGGCTACGTTCTTGATCAGGGTAGGAATGCTTATCAAGGAAAAGGTGAAGAACTACTTAATGACCCTCGAGTAATTGATTTATATCTAGGAAAGTTATAAAAAAAAGGCCTGATTTCTCAGGCCTTTTTTTAAATCTAATTAAAGATTATGAACCGAAGTCTACTGATTTTAGAACTGGGTTAGTATCACCCTCTGTTGTCCAAATATCGTATGTAGCAGCAGTAGGATCACCAACTGCATTTAATTCGATTTCACCAGATGCGCCAACATAGTCAACATCAACAC
>LUMT01000317.1_pt2 | contig 21692 bp, 22 predicted proteins | sample 729741 | NCBI WGS metagenome assembly LUMT01 (sample SAMN03860299, study PRJNA289734) | marine metagenome | biome: seawater column; feature: ocean; material: water; isolation source: Red Sea water column Station 192 - depth 50m | place: Saudi Arabia: Red Sea | collected 2011-10-15 | depth 50 m
GTCTATAGCTACAGTTATAATATTTTTTCTTTTCTTCAATTTAATTTACCGCCTAATTTTTTTATTATATTAAAAAATTTAGGAAATGATGTATTTATAGAATCTTTATCGTGTATTTCCCATTTTCCTCCAAACACTAAGGCCGCAATACAAGACATCATAAAAACTCTATGATCTTTTTTAAAATCCTTAATTACATATTTACCGTTCAATCTAAGTTCTGGATTTCCAAAGATTTTTATATCATTATTATTTCTCAATACTTTAATTCCTATTTTTTTTAAAAAGCTTATTGCAATATCGAGCCTAGGACTTTCTTTTTTATTCAATTCACTTAAATTATAAAACTTTGATATACCTTCAGCTCTTGCTGCTACAAGAAAAATAACTAAAAACTCATCTATAGCTGAACTATTTAAGTTTTGATTGCAATTTATTGCTTTGATTTGATCACTACTTTTTACCAATATATCTGAAATTAATTCACCTTTATATTTTCTTTTATTTTTTAATAAAATATTTGCATTCATTTTATTTAGAATTGTTATAATTCCTGTTCTAGTTTTGTTAATATTAACATCTTTAATTATCAATTTAGACTTATAGGAAAGTAAAGTTAGCACTAAAAAAAAAGAGCATGAGCTAATATCCCCGGGAATTTTATAATTAAAACCTTTGAAATTTGACTGACCTTTAATTTCAATATAGTCGTAATTTCTTTTTTGTATAATTTTTATTGGTATATTAAGGTTTTTAAAAAGAAGTTCGGTATGATTTCTTGATTTTTTTGCTACTATCGAAGTTATACCTGGTGTTTTTATAGCAGCTAACATTGCTGAACTTTTACATTGTGCACTCCCAAGTTTTTCAAAATACTTAATTGGTCTTAAATAGTTTGTTCCAGTAATTTTTAAAGGGAGCCTATTTTTTTTTGAGTTTAATTTTGCTCCAAATCTTTCTAGTGGTTCCCTCACTCTCAAAAAATCTCTTTTTGATAAACTTTTATCGCCGACTAATTTTACTTCATTTTCAGAATTTACCAGCAACCCAAGTATCAATCTCGCAAGAGTGCCAGAATTACCTGCATTGATTGTTATTTTTCTTTTTGTTTTATAGCCATTTAGCCCATAACCATAAATTTCATAAAAATCTTTAAATTTTTTGAAATTTATTCCTAATTTTTTAACTGCATTTAGAGAGCTAATCACATCTTCTGAATCCAATAAATTGTAAATTCTTGATTTTCCTATGGCTTGAGATGCTAGAAGTACACATCTTATAGAAATACTTTTATCACCACTGACAAAAATTTTTTTGTTAAAACATTTAATTTTTTTCTCTATCTTAATGTAATTTTTCATCGATGAATTAATTTATATTAAATTCATCACCAAAATATTGTGTCTTAGCTGTTTTATCACTTATGACTTCTTTAGGACTACCTTCTGCTATAATTTTTCCATTAGATAAAATTATTGCCCTATCAACACAATTTAGAAGATCTCTAGCTTGATGGTCACAAATAACAACAGAAATTTCTCCATTTGATTGTAGATTTAGTATAATTTCTTGTAGCATTTTTATTGTTAAAATATCTAAAGCAGCAAAGGGCTCATCTAAAAGTAATATTTTAGGATCATTTACTAAAGCCATCGCAATAACAAGTTTTTTTTTCTGTCCGCCTGATAAATTTTTAGCTTTTATGTTCAATAGCGCTTCAAATTCAAACTCGCTAATCAATTTATTTATCTTCTGGTTTCTTAATTCTTTTTCTTTTATATGTATTTCAGATACTAATTTTAAATTATCAAAAAGTGTTAAGTCATGAATTAAACCACCATGTTGTGGAACTAATCCTAGTTTAAATTTTGTAAATCTTTCATTAATAGGAAAATGGGTGACATTAATTCCATCAATTATAACTTCGCCATAATTTGGATCTTTTAAACCAGTAATTAAATTAAATATTGTTGATTTTCCAACTCCATTCGGTCCCAACATTCCTAAAATTTCATGCTTGTTAATCACTAAATTTAGATTATTTAAAATTTGTCTTTTGTTATAGAACATTGATACATTTTTCAACTCAACGATTGAGTCGTTTCCTTTAAAGCTTTTAATTCTAAATTTTTTTATTAGAGCCATTAATTGGTTATAAGACTTATGTTTTCGTTTGAATTTATATTAATATCTTTTGTAATAAGATCTAGAGTGATAACTTGAGCTTTCATTTCTGATTTTTCATTTTTTAATAGAACATTTCCATAAGCTATAGCAATATTTTTACTCATTTTTATCTCTAAAGTATCGCAAATTATTATATTATTATCATACTTTATTTCGACATCTGTGTAAAATTTAGAGTCTTGATTGGTATAATTATATTCAGCAAAATTTGAAGATATAAATATTTTTGATCTTTTTGTAGAGGATATAGTCCCATTAACTTGATCTAAATCTAAAATATTATTATCCTTAACATTAGTTTTGCCAAATTTAGCAGATATTTTATAAATATCGCCAGTATTATTTGATGTTATATACTCTATTTCTTTTGTTAAATTTTCAATTTGATCATTATTCTTTTTTTTATTAGATGTTTCTTTTTTTATAGTATTTTCTTGAATGATCTCCTGTTGTTTGCTTTTTTTTTTAGAGTCTAAAATTTCTTGTGACGCAGCTTTTTGATCAAAATTACTTTTTTCCTTTAAATTATTTTTATTTATTAAATCTTCTTCCTCCAATATTGACTCCTCAAAAGTATTCTCATTTGTAAATAAATCTACTTTTTCAATTTCAGTATTAATTAATTTATTTGATATTGGCCCCTTGTAGAAATATAGGAAATAAATACCGCCAATTATCAAAATTATTAATAAAAATAAAATAATTTGCAGCAGTGTTTTAATTGACATTAGTTAATATTTGATTTCAAAATATCATGCATATGTACCAATCCTAAGGTTCTTTTAATTTTTTTATTTTTGTGTACACATAGCGACGTTATTTTCTTTGAATTCATTAATGATAATGCACTTGCAGCTAGAGTATTTATATCAACACTAATTGGCTTTTTTTTCATAACTTTATTTATTCTTAAATTTTCAAAATTTTTATATTTTTGAGCTATCCTCTTTAAGTCTCCATCAGTTATTATTCCACATGTTTCACCGTTATCTTTAACCACTAAAAGCACCCCAAGTTTTTTTTTATCAATTATTTTTAAAGCTTTGTCTAAAAAAATATTTTCTTTAATTAATGGTAATTTTCCTCCAGTAGTCATCAAATCTCCTACTGTTTTTAATTTTATAGATAAAGATCCTCCTGGATGTAATTTTTTAAAATCAAATTTACTAAATTTTTTAAACTTCATACAAGAAATTGCTATTGCATCCCCTATCGCTAATTGCGATGTAGTAGAAGAAGTTGGTACGATATTTTCTGGGCCCGCCTCTTTTATTGATGGCATCAAAAATTGTGTATCTGAATTTCTGTATAATGTTGAATTCTTTTTTGATGTAATTCCTATTAATCTTATATTTTTATTTCTAGATGCATATTGAATAATATTTTTTAACTCTTCGCTTTCTCCACTATTGCTAATTAATATTAAAACATCATTTGATGTAATCTGCCCCATGTCACCATGACTTGCATTTGATGCGTCTAGAAAAAAAGAAGGAGTTCCAGTTGATGAAAATGTTGCAGCCCATTTCCTTGCAATAATTCCACTTTTTCCAACGCCTGATATAATTATTTTTCCGTCCTTACAAGCTAATATAGTTTTAATAATTTTAAAAAATGAATTATTAATTCTCTTTTTTAAATTAATTAATGCATTGATTTCATGTTTAACAACATCTCTAGCAATTTTTTCAATTTCTTTTTTTTTCATTTTAATGGGACCAAATATCCGATGTAAAAGATGCTAAATCTAAATTTACTCTGCTATGTATAAACTTAATAGCATCATGGTATAAATTTTCTCTTTTTTCTCTCTTCAAAATATTCATTAATTTTGAATAAATTTGGTGAAGGTAGACTACATCTTTAGCACAATATTCTAATTGTTTATCTGTTAACTTACCACCGAAATCTGATGATTGTAAATTTTTACTTATGTCCAATCCTGTAAATTCTTTTATTAAATCTTTTAATCCATGTTTATCACTATAGCTTCTCGCTAATTTGCTCATCAATTTTGTACAATGTACATTTTCTACTTCAATCTCGAGATATTTTTTTATAAATAATAAGTCTGCTCTCGCATAATGGAAAATTTTAGAAACATTTTTATTTAATAAAATATTTTTAAGATTGGGAGCATTATATATCTCTCTATTCAATTGGATTATGTGAGCATCATTTTTACCTGTTGAGATTTGAACAAGACATAAAGCGTCTCTATCAACATTGAGTCCCATAAACTCGCAGTCTACAGCAATATTGTCACTTAGTATTATTTCATCTGGTAAATCGTCTTGGTGTAATTTAATATCTAATTTCATTTGGTATAATATATATATGAAACAAAAAGAAATTCTACTTTTCGGTGCAACTGGTCAGATAGGCAGAAATTTAATCAGAAAGTTGTCTAGAAATAATTATAAAATTATAGCTGTAACAAGAAATATCCATAGAGCTGGATACATTTTAAAAACCCAAGCTAATCCTGGATATTTAGAACTAATTGAATTAAAAAATTTTGACTCTGAAAAAATTGAAAAACTACTAAAAAAAGCCTCAATTTGTATAAATCTCATAGGAATATTATTTGAGAAAAGAAAAGATGAATTTAAATTAATTCATTCAGACCTTCCTGCATTGCTAGCAAAGAAAGCTCATGAAATACAAATTGAAAAATTTATTCATTTATCGGCATTAGGAATAGAGAAGGCAACTGATAGCAAATACGCCTTAAGTAAACTCGAGGGCGAGAAGAGAATGATGGCTAACTTTAAAAATTCTATTATCATTAAACCTTCAATAGTATATTCAGTTGATGATAAATTTAGTACTAAATTTATGTCTCTGCTGAGCATGCTTCCTTTAATGCCACTATATTATAATGGTAGAACGAAATTTAGTCCAATTCATGTTAGTGATTTAGTAGACGTAATATATAACTTAATTGATAGTAAAGAGGAAAGATTAATTTTAGAATGTATTGGTCCAGAGGAATTTACTTTTAAAGAAATTATACAAAAAATACTTAAATCAATCGGTAAAAAAAGAATTTTATTACCATTACCAACTCCAATAGCAAAACTAACTGCAAAATTTTTTCAATTATTTCCTAATCCTCTGTTAACGGAGGATCAATTGTTGATGTTAAAGTATGATAATTGTAAGTCAGAAAATTATAAAAATAATTTTGATTTTGGATATAAACCTACAAAAAAATTTGAGAACGAAATTGACAAATACAGCTATAATTGGAAAACAGGAGGTCAATTTGCAACTAAATCAAAATTAAATAAAATAAAATGATGACATATTTAGTTATAGGTATTTGCTTAATTTTATTGATAATCGTCGTATATATATCTGCAAAACCCATAAGTATGGGAATTGAGGCACGCAGGAATATAAAAGAGAATACCGAAACCGATGAACAAGTTAGCCAAGTTATTTATGATGAAGAAAACCAAGATACTAATAGTAGAAAATCTATTTCAACTGAAATATTAAAATTAAATGAATTGAAAAATAAAGGATTGCTAACAGACGAAGAATATGAGAAAGCAAAAAATAAAAGATTAAATTAAGCTGACTTTATTTTTCTTTCTATGAATTTAGGAACATCATGATCTTTATCAACTACTTCTTCTTTTTTACCCTTAGGTTGAAACACAACCATTAGATGTAACGGGCAATATGAAAACTTTTCTACTGTTTTTCTTCCACAAAAACTGGCATCTTTTTCATTAGGGTTAGCTTCCATATATTTACAAGTATCTTCTGTTAATTCTTCCAAGCTTAAATTTTTAGCAGGTTCAAAATTCTTATCTAGAAGTAATGTTTTTAGTTTTCCTCTTTTGCCTTTAAGTTTAATTTGTTTATTTTCATTATTATTTAAAAATTTTTCATTTTGTATCGATTGTCTTGTTTTTATTTTGGAAGATAAGTTTAGCCTATGTGCTTTGCCAATTACCGCATTTCGAGATACATTACCTATTATTTCAGCAATTTGACTTGCGGTATTACCTTTGCCCCAAAGCTCTTTTAATTTATTTACTTTTTCTTCTGTCCAACTCATTTTTTTTACTATATTTAGTATATATCATAAGTAATATAACATGATGTTGCATATTTTATACTTAAAACAAGTCATTTTTAATATTTTTCAACAAGTAAATTAAATTTATAACTTGAGGTTGCAAATTAAACTGTCAAATAAATTAAAAAAAAATATAAGTAAATATGAGCGCTTTAGCACCAAATTATAAAAGAAAAAATTTATCTTTTGTCAAAGGTAAAGGTAGCTTTCTAATAACATTAGATGGTAAAAAATATTTAGATTTCGTTCAAGGTATCGCAGTAAATTCCCTTGGACATGCAAATAAAAAACTTATCAATGCAATAAATAAACAATCTAAAAAACTTTGGCATGTATCTAATGCCTTTAAAATACCTGAGGGAGAAAGATTAGCAAAGAGATTAGCAGAAAAAACTTTCGCGGACTCAGTTATCTTCCAAAATAGCGGCGCTGAAGCCACTGAAGCTGCAATTAAAGTAGCTAGAAGATATTTTTATTCAATTGGCAAGGGGTATAAAAATAGAATAATCTGTATCAAAAATTCTTTTCATGGAAGAACAATTGCAGCTATTTATGCAAGTGGTTCAAAAAAAATGATCCAAGGTTTTGGACCAAAAATACCAGGATTTGATCATTTTGAATTTGGGGATCATAATAAATTAAAAAAATTAATAAAAAAAAACACCGCGGCCATTATGATTGAAACAGTAATGGGCGAAGGAGGCATAAAAGTAATTCCACAATGGTGTATACAGGCTATAAGAAAATTATGTAATGAAAAAGGAATACTTTTAATACTCGATGAAGTTCAATGTGGTATTGGTCGATCTGGAAAATTCTTTGCCTTCGAATATGCAAATGTTAAACCTGATATAGTTCCAATAGCAAAAGGAATTGGCGGTGGTTTTCCTATTGGCGCAGTTCTAATGACAAAGAAAGTTGCGAAAGCTATGGTACCAGGTACGCATGGTTCAACATTTGGTGGGAACCCACTTGCGATGGCAGTAGGTAATGCTGTTTTAGATCAAATAAACAAGAATTTATTAATTCATGTAAATAAAATGTCAAAATATTTTATTCATGAACTTAATGAAATAAAAATTAAATATCCCAGAGTAATTAAAGAAGTTAGAGGAGTAGGACTATTAATTGGTTTACAACTTTTTAAGGACCAAACTGAGTTTATAAAAAAATTAATGGAGAATAAATTATTGACTATCAGAGCGGCTGAAAATGTCATAAGAATTTTACCTCCATTAAATGTTAAAAAAAGAGAAATTGATATAGCTTTAAAAATTATAAGTAAAGTTTGTAATGAAATAAAATGAAACACTTTATAAATTTAAAAGATATCCCTGGTAAAGATCTTAGAAAAATAATTGTTGATGCGAAACTAAGAAAAAAACAGAGAAAAAAATTAAATACTTTGGAGCCAGACAAAGGTTCGCCTCTTAAAGGTAAAATGCTAGTTCAAATGTTTGAAAAAGCTAGTTCAAGAACAAGAATAAGCTTTTATTTAGCCATTAAACAGCTTGGTGGAGGAACATTGACACTTAGATCTAACGAACTTCATCTTGGACAAGGTGGTGAGACGATAGCTGATACCGCTAAAATTCTATCTACATATGGCGATGGTTTCATGTTGAGAACTGATGATGATAAAAAAATTGAAGATTTCCAAAAGCATTTAACTATCCCAATAATAAATGGTTTAAGTCCTTCATCTCATCCAACTCAAGTGTTATCAGATATTTTTACTGTTGAGGAAATAAAAAAAAAACCAATATCAAAATTAAAAATTTGTTGGATTGGAGATGCCAATAATGTTTTAGACAGTTTAATTGCTGCATCTGTTAAGTTTTCATTTAAATTAAACATCGGATGTCCAAAAAAATTCGCACCAAGCAAGAAGCTTAAAGATTGGGTAAGCAAAAATAAGAAAAAAATTTTTATTTATCATGATCCCAAAAAAGCAGCTATGGATGCAGATGTAATTTTTTCTGATAAAGTAATATCTATGAATGATAAAGTGAACAAAAAAAGAAAAAAACAACATTTTCAAAAATTTAAAATTAAAAAAGAGATATTTAATTATACGAAAAAAAATTGTATTTTTTTGCATTGCTTACCAAGAGGAGATGAAGTTGAGGAGAGTGTATTTTTGGGAAAAAATTCCTATGTCTGGCAACAAGCATTGAACAGAGTTCATGTTCAAAAAAGTATTCTATTGTATTGTTTTGGAAAACTAAGGTAAAGGTAGTGGATTATCTGAATTTTGGTTAAGATACAAAATAACTGATGCTCTATCTTTTTCTTTTCTTAACCCAGCAAATGCCATCTTAGTTCCCTTAATATAACTTTGGGGTTTCTTTAAATAACCATTCATTTCTTCAAATGTCCAATCTTTGTCATATGCTGCCATTGCTTTTGAATATTTATAATCTTGTTTTGATGCAACTTTTCTTCCTATTACACCATACAAAGCAGGTCCAATTTTATTCTCTCCACCTTTATTCACTAGATGGCAAGCAGAACATTTTTTGAAAACTTTCTCTCCATGAGAAACATCTCCTAATGCAAGTAATGCAGATATATCAACTTTTTCCTCAATTTTTTCTGCTATTGAACTTGAGATTTGATTGGTTTCCTGAATATCTACTTTGTAAGCTGATTTTTCTGGTTTATCTACATGGAAAGCAATGTCTGAAATTTTCCCAATTCCAATTACAAGTAATGCTATAAGAAGTACAGCAGCAATAATTTTGTTTATTTCAAATGAATCCATTATTTTTTTTTAATATGGTCGTATAACATGTTAAACAAAATTTATAATAAATTTAATTTATAAATTTGCGTCTCAAAGACGCATAAAATATGAATATATGAGTAATTCAATTATAATAATTCCTTCAAGATTAGCATCAACAAGACTACCTCATAAGCCATTAATAAAAATCAATAATAAAACTCTAATTATGCATGTATATGAAAAAGCAATACAAAGCCAAATTGGAGAGGTTTATGTGGCAACATGTGACGAGGAAATTGCCTCAGAGGTAAGAAAAAATGGGGGTAAATTTATAATGACAGACATAAATCATACAACTGGTACTGATAGAGTATTTGAGGCCTCTCAGAAATTAGATTTAAAAGATATAGATTTTATTATGAATATCCAAGGCGACGAACCAATGATTAATCCTTTAGATATTAGAAACTTAAATAAATTATCAAAAGAAAATAACTTCAATGTTTCAACATTAGCATACAACATCGAAAAAAAAGAAGATTATGATAATGAAAACATTGTAAAAGTTATTACAAAAGACAAGATATATGATCACTCTGCAACAGAAGCTTTAAATTTTCATAGAGTAATTAAAGAAAATAGTTCTAGCAATATTTATCATCATTTTGGAATATATCTATATAAGTATTCAGCCCTAAAAAAATTTGTAAATTTTGAAAAAAGTGAAAATGAAACTAAAGAAAGACTGGAGCAGCTTAGAGCTATTGATAATAATATAAAAATCAATGTAATATTGGCAAAATATTTTTCTAGTGGCATTGATACAAAAAAAGATCTAGAAGATTACATAAAGTCATTTAAAAAATAATATAATGAAAATAGTTTATCAGGGCATTGCAGGTAGTTATAGTGAGAGTTGTGCTAAATATTTGTATCCAAGTATAGAGACTATTCCTTGTAAAACTTTTGATGAATGTTTTGAGAGGGCAAGTGAAAATAGTAATATTAGGGCAATTATACCAGAGTCAAACAAAACAACAGGAAATATTGGAGTAGAATATTTAATATTTAAATACAGATTAAATATTTATGAAGAAATTTTTTTTCCTATTAATCATAATCTAATAGGTGTTAAAGGTTCAAAATTAAAGGAGATTACAAATGTTTACTCGCATGCTCAAGCATTGAGCCAAGCATCTAACTTTTTAAAAAAAAATAATTTATCTGGAAACGTAAGAGCAGACACCGCAGGATCTGCTAAATATATTTCGGAGGCAAAAGATAAAAGCAAGGCTGCAATAGCATCAAAACTAAGTGCTAAAATATATAATCTTGAAATTTTAAAAGAGAATATTCAAGATGATAACGACAACTATACAAGATTCTTAATTATGGGAAAAGATATTGTACAGCCTGAAATTGATAAAAATAAATATATTACCTCTTTTTTGTTTAAGTTAAGAGATAAACCTGCTGCCTTATATTCAGCTCTATCAGGATTCGCAATTAATGGTGTTAATATGACAAAGCTTCAAAGTTTTCCTGAGAAAAATTCATTTTCATCTTTCTTCTTTTTGTGTGATATCGATGGACATTTAGATGAAATAAAAATTAAAAATTCCTTAGAAGAATTGGCTTTTCATTGTGAAGACATGCACGTACTAGGTGTTTATAAGGCTCACAATTTCAGAAAAAAAAAATAATTAACTTTATTGTAGATTAGAAAAAATTATTGTTATAATACATTTGGAGGCCTTCCAGGTGGGATTGCCATGAACTCCCCCAGACTTGAAAAAGAGCAAGGGTAATGAGTTTTTTCCAGGTTGGCAGGTCTCCTTTTATGACAATAAATTCTCAAGTTCTGGCATTAAAATATAGACCTCAAACATTTAATGATTTGATTGGACATAAAGAAATTGCCACAACAATTTATAATTCTATTAAAAATAATAATTCAGCTAATGCTTTTTTATTTACCGGTATCAGAGGGATTGGAAAGACTACATTTGCAAGAATTGTTGCTAAAGCATTGAATTGTGAAAATGCAATCCAGGATAAGTGTGAAAAAAAATGTAATCAATGTGATCCAATAGCAAATTCTAATCATATTGATGTTCTTGAAATAGACGCAGCAAGTAAAACAGGCGTTGATGATGTTAGGGAGCTGATAGAATTTTCTAGATATCCACCAACAGTAGCAAAGTTTAAAATCTTTATAATTGATGAAGTGCATATGCTAAGCAAGCAAGCGTTTAATGCACTACTCAAAACATTGGAAGAACCTCCAAAGTATTTAAAATTTATTTTTGCTACTACTGAAGTAAAAAAAATTCCTATTACTGTAATATCCAGATGTCAAAGGTATGATTTATCTAGAGTTAAATTTGAAGAATTATTTGTTTATTTAAAAAATATAACAATTAAAGAAAAAAGGAATGTTGAGGATAATGCAATTAAATTAATAGTCAAATTATCAGAGGGCTCTGTTAGGGATGCATTATCTTTACTAGATAGAGCAACTATTTCTAATAACGAGAACTCGCTGACATTTGAAGACGCTCAAAAAATCTTTGGTTATGTCAATAAAAGTGCATACATAGAATTACTAGAAATAATTTTTTTAGGTGATGAAGAAAAAATAATTGATCGTTACAGAAAGTTGTACAATTCAGGCATTGAACCCAATCTATTTTTAAATGATTTCTTGGAAATATTATATTATCTAAAGAATATATCCTACATACACAATGAAGGAAATAATTTTAATTTGAATGATAGTGATTACAAAAAAATAACTTCTTTATCAAAAGGAATAGATCCAAATGCCTTATTACTATTTTGGGAATTTACTTTAAAAACTTTAAAAGAAATAAATATTGTTGCTAATCCAAATTTATTGGTTGAAATGTTTCTTGTCCAGTTAACCTATTTAAAAAAAAGAAATGCAATAAAAGATAATGAGAAAAATGAACTAATTAAAACTTCATTAAAAAATTTAGGTATGAAAAATAATATAAACAAAGATACAATTAACCAAATTAAAAACATTACACAAGAAGAAGAAAATATTGAAAAAAAAAATACCTTAGAGATTAACAATTTAGATGATTTAATTAAAATGTGCTTTGATAAAAAAGAGATGAAACTCAAATACGAATTAGAAAATAATGTAAACTTGGTATCTTTTTCAAATATGAATATCGAGATTTCTTTCAATAATAAACTAAATAAAAGTTTCGTAAAAGATTTATCTGAAAAATTGTATGATTGGACAAAAAACCGATGGCTAATTTCTTTTTCAAAAAAAAAAGGTGACATGAGCGAAAAAGAGAAAAAAAATGATCTTAAAAAAAAGGATATTAAAGAGTATGAAAACTCAAACGAATTTAAAAACTTATTGAAAGTACTCCCAGATATTGAATTAATTGATATTGAAAAAAAAGATGACTGATTTTAATAAAATTCTTGAAAAAGCAAAAGAGATAGAAAAAAAAATGAAAGAAAGTCAGGAGAATCTTAGAAAAATTGAGGTTAATGGTGTGTCTGGAGGAGATGTGGTTAAAATTACACTTAACGGAGATGGGGAGATGACTAAAATTTTATTAAATGATAAATTACTGAAAGAAGATAAAGAAATAATCCAAGACTTAATCACTGCAGCACATAATGATGCCAAAAACAAATTAAAATCAAAAACTTCTGAAGAAATATCTAAAGCAACTGGTGGATTGGGTGTACCTGGATTTAAATGGCCTCTATAATAAAATGCAAAACCTACCTGAAATAGATAATTTAATTAAACTAATATCTAAATTACCAGGTCTTGGACCCAAGTCTGCAAAAAGAATAATTTTAAAAATGATTAACAATCGCCAAGAAATATTAAAACCTTTGTCTAATAATTTAAGCGATGTTTTTAAAAATATTGAACGTTGTAGAATTTGTGGAACTCTAAAATCAAATAATAATCCTTGTAACAATTGTGAAGATAAAAACAAAAAATATAGCAAAATATGTGTTGTTGAAAATATTTCAGATCAATGGGCAATAGAAAGTTCATCTATTTTTCAAGGTTATTATCACATTTTAGGAGGCACGATCTCTGACAACTCTAACGGCAATAATAGAGAAAATCTGCTTATTAATTCTCTAATAGAAAGAATAAAAAATGACAATATAGAAGAAGTAATTTTAGCAACTAGTGCAACCGTTGAAGGACAAACTACTGCCTTTTATATTCAGGACAGTATAAAAAATACAAATGTAAAAATTTCAAAATTAGCCCAAGGATTACCGGTTGGTGGAGAAATAGAGACTTCAGATGATGGAACGCTTATATCTGCTTTTAAAAATAGAAGAGATTTATGAAATTGAAATCAGCTTTTTTTAATCAATCTATTTAAATGCAATAGAGGCTCAGTATAACCGGATGGTTGTGACTTGCCATGAAAAATTAATTCACATGCTGCTTTAAAAGAGATTGACTTGTCATAATTTGGAGACATTTTTTGGTATTCTGGGTCTCCTTCATTTTGTTTATCGACTATCTTAGCCATTTTTTTAAGAATTTCTAAAACCTGTCTATTTGAGCAAATACCATGATGTAGCCAGTTAGCTATATGTTGTGAAGATATTCTTAGTGTTGCTCTAATATCTGGAACTTTAGAGCATCCTATTCCTTGATCTACCCACCTTACTACATATCCTAAAATAGTCTGAGCAGAGTTACATAATTCATTATTTATCTCCTCTTTACTCCAATTTGGTCTGTCTGCTATTGGGATCGATAACAAATTATCGATATAATTTACTTTATTACTTTTTAAATCTTTGTGTTGTTCAAAAATATTTATTTTATGATAATGCATCGCATGCAAGGAAGCTGCAGTGGGAGATGGTACCCAAGCACAATTTGCACCAGCTTCAAGATGTGATATTTTTTGATCTATCATATCTTTCATTTTATCTGGCATAGCCCACATGCCCTTACCTATTTGTGCAACACCCGAAAATCCGCATTTTAAACCAACATCAACATTATTGTCTTCATATGCAGCTATCCACTTTGATTTTTTCATGTCACCTTTTTTTATCATTGGACCCGCTTCCATCGATGTATGCATTTCATCACCAGTCCTATCTAAAAAACCAGTGTTAATAAAAAATACCCTGCTTTTTAATGTTCTAATACATTCTTTTAAATTTACAGATGTTCTTCTTTCTTCATCCATAATACCGCATTTAATAGTATTTTTTTCAAGTTTTAATACTTCTTCTACTCTTGTGAATATTTTATCTGTAAAAGCGGTCTCATCAGGTCCATGCATTTTTGGTTTAACAATATATATCGAACCTGTTCTTGAGTTACCTTTTCTTTTTAAATCATGAATTGCTGCAGCAGTTGTAATAAATGCATCCATGATACCTTCTGGGATCTCAGAACCATCTTCTAAAATAATTGCTGAACTTGTCATCAGATGACCAACATTCCTAATTAAAAGTAAGCTTCGACCGTGTAACTTTTCTTTTTTATTGTCTTTTGAAATATAATTTCTATCTGGATTGAGTTTTCTTTCTAAAGTTTTCCCATCTTTTTCGAAGACAGATTTTAAAGTTCCTTTCATCAAACCTAACCAATTTCTGTAACATAAAATTTTATCTTCTGAGTCTACTGCTGCAACACTATCTTCGTTATCACATATTGTAGATATTGCGGACTCTATAATTATGTCACTTATTCCCGCAGCATCCTGAACAGCACTGAAAGCCTTAGGGTTAATTATTATCTCAATTTTCAGATTATTGTTTTCTAAAATTATTGTTGTTGGATTATTAGGTTCTCCTCTGTATCCAATAAATTTATTTTTATCTACTAACTCAAATTCTTTATTATCTTTTAATATTTTCAAGTTACTTCCATCTATTTTAAATCCATTTATATCTTTCCAGTGAATTCCATTTATAGAGAAATGATCATTTAAAAAATTACGAGCAAATTTTATTACTTCTTGTCCTCGAAGAGGATCATACTTTTGACTACCTGTTTCTTCAGACTCAATTAAATCTGTACCATATAAACTATCATAAAGACTTACCCATCTTGCATTAGCAGCATTTAATGTATATCTAGAATTCATTATTGGAACTACAAGTTGAGGACCTGCAATACTGGAAATCTCACTATCAAGATTTTGTGTATCTATTTTAAAATCGTTTCCTTCTTCCTTTAAATATCCAATTTCTTTTAAAAAATTCTTGTACTCTTGATGATTAAATTCACTATTTTTATTTTTTTTTAACCATAAATCAATTTCGGATTGAAGAGTTTCTCGAGTTTCCAATAGCTTTTTATTTATTGGTGCAAGCTCATTAGTACTTTTATCAAAACCATCCCAGAAATCTTTTTCACTAACATCTAATCCTGGAAGAAGTTCATTTTTTACGAAATCAGCTAAATTCTTAGAAACGGATAAAGTATTAATTCTAATAAATGAATCACTCATAGTTTTTTATAAATTTAGAAAACGTTGTATATGATAATCAATAAATTATGTCATTAGTTTATTTAAAAAAATGTTATTTTTCATCCGAAAAGAATATAATTTTTGTAATTTGATCATTTTATCGCCTAAAAATTATATATAATAAAGAAATGAAAAATTATTTAAATTTTGAGACTGATATTAAAAACTTAGAAACAGAATTAGAAAAATTAAAAGATCCTTATAATCAAGACGGCATTTCAGAAGTTGATACAAGTAAAATAACCGATTTACAAAGTGAAATAGATAAAAAACTTAAAGATGTATATTCGAATCTTGATGCATGGCAGACAACATTGGTTGCAAGACATGAGGATAGACCTAAATCAAAATTTTTTATAGATAATTTATTTGATGAATTTATTTCACTTTCAGGAGATAGATTTTATGGAGAGGATAAATCTGTAATATGTGGTTTTGGTAAATTTAATTCTAAGTCAGTTTTAGTAATAGGACAGGAAAAAGGTGAAAATTTAGACTCAAGGATTGAGAGAAATTTTGGGATGATGAGACCAGAAGGCTATAGGAAAACAATAAGATTAATGAATCTGGCTAATAAATTTAAAATACCAATTATTAATTTTGTTGATACTCCAGGTGCTTACCCAGGAGTTGGAGCTGAAGAAAGAGGACAAGCCGAAGCAATTGCAAAGTCAATTGAATGTTCCATGCAACTGACAGTTCCTACTTTATCTATTATTATAGGTGAAGGGGGTTCTGGAGGCGCGATTGCTCTAGCTTCTTCAAGTAAAGTATTGATGCTAGAGAATGCAATATATTCAGTAATATCTCCAGAAGGATGCGCAACTATACTTTGGCGAGATCCAACAAAGACTTTAGAAGCTGCAAAAGCAATGAAGCTGTCAGCGAAAGATCTTTTAAAATTAGAAATAATTGATGAAATAATTCCGGAGCCTTTAGGGGGTGCACATCGAGATAAAGATCTTATTTTAGACAATGTGCGCAATGCTATTGATAGAAACTTAAGTAAATTTCTCACATTAAATGAGGAAGAAATATTAAATCAAAGAAAGAATAAGTTTTTAGATATCGGAAGAAATAAAGGTTTTACTACTAATGCTGTGAACCAAGATAAACTTACAATTAGATTTAATTTTATACAAAACCTCATTTCAAAAATAAAGCTAAATAAAAAATTAATTATTGCTATTTCAATAGTATTTTTATTTCTAATTTTGTTATCAATAATTTTATAGTTTATAAAGCACCACAACAATGTTTATATTTTTTTCCTGATCTACATGGGCAAGGTTCATTTCTTCCAATTTTACTTTTTGCAATAGATTTTAAGTTTTCTCTTACTTTGTTTTGAGAATTATCTTCCTCTTCTTTTTGTATTATTTTTAAATTCAAAAGCATTGTTACAAGATCAGATTTTATTTTTCCCAATAAATTTTCAAATAATAGAAAAGCTTCTTTTTTGTACTCCACTAAAGGATCTCTTTGTCCATAAGATCTTAAACCAATTACTTGTCTTAATTGCTCTAGGTATTGAATATGTGATTTCCAATTTTGATCTATAATTTGTACCAATATTCTTTTTTCAATTTCTTTTCCCTGTTCAACACCTAATAAATTATTTCTTTCATCTCTGTTACTTATAAATTTATCCTTTATTTTTTTTTGCATTGTTTTTAGATCTGAATTTAAAATTTCATCCATCTCATCATCATTTATTGATTTACCTAGAGTTTGCTTTAAAGCATTTGGAAATTCTTTAGAATTTGGAGATTTTTCGTATAATATTTTTTGTCTATTTAAATTTTCTAAGACCTCATCAAGGAAAATATCTGAATAATTCTCCCCTTCTTTACCATCAATTACATTTTTTCGTTGTTCGAAAATTACATGTCTTTGGTCATTAAGAACATTATCAAATTTAATAAGGGTTTTTCTTATATCAAAGTTTCTTGCTTCAACTTTTTGTTGCGCTCTTTCAATTGCTTTATTTATCCAAGGATGATCAATACTCTCACCATCTTTAAGACCAAGCTTTTCTAGCATTGAATTCATGGTTTCTGAGCCAAATAATCTCATCAAATCATCATCTAAACTTACAAAAAATATTGAACTACCTTCATCTCCTTGTCTTCCCGATCTTCCTCTTGCTTGATTATCAACCCTCCTACTTTCCATTCTTTCGGTTCCAATGACAAATAAACCTCCACTTTTTTTTACTTTTTCTTTTTCTGATTGATTTTGTCCACCCAACTTAATGTCAACACCTCTTCCTGATATACTTGTTGTAATAATTACATTTTTCCTGCATTTGCAATAATTTCTGCTTCCTTCTCATGATTTTTAGCATTTAAAACAATATGTTTTATTTTTTCTTTTTCTAACAAATTCGAGTAATGTTCAGACTTATTAATACTAGATGTAAAAACCAAGAGTGGTTGTCCAATTTCATTACATTCTTTTATTTTTTTTATAATTGCGTTATCTTTTTCTAAACTTGTTCTAAAGATTTGGTCATTAAGATCATTTCTTATCATATCTTTGTTCGTTGGTATTTGTAAAACTGGCAAGTTATAAATTTCAAAAAATTCTGCAGATTCTGTCTGCGCTGTTCCTGTACAACCTGCTAATTTATCATATAATTTAAAAAAATTTTGATAGGTTATTGATGCCAGTGTTTGATTTTCAGCTTTGACGTCTATTTTTTCTTTTGCCTCTAAACTCTGATGGAGTCCATCGCCAAATCTTCTACCAGGCAATTGTCTGCCTGTTTGTTCATCAATTATAATTATTTCATTATCTTTAACTATGTAATCTCTTCCATTCTCAAATAAATAATTTGCCCTTAATGCTTGGTTTACATGATGAACCAAATGTAGATTTTCTGGGTCGTAAAAATTGTTATTTTTTAAAATACCAGCATTAGAAAATATTTTTTCTACATTATCTATTCCTTCATTTGTTAAGAGAATATTTTTTTCTTTTTCATCTAAGTCAAAGTCTGTTTTTTTCAAATTTTTAATTAATTTATCTACAGCAATATATTGCATAGTTTTATCTTCTGCTGCCCCAGAAATAACCAAAGGAGTTCTTGCTTCATCTATTAAACAAGAGTCAATCTCATCAACTATTGCAAAATTATGTTTCCTCAAAACCATTTCATTTTTTGAATATTTCATGTTATCTCTTAAAAAATCAAAACCTAATTCACTATTAGTGGCATAAGTTATATCTTTATTATAATTTTCTTTACGTTCTTCATCAGATTGGTCTGAGTTAATAAATCCACAACTCAAACCCAAAAAATCGTATATTTTGCCCATATTTATACTATCTCTTTTTGCTAGGTAATCATTTACAGTAACTATATGAACGCCCTTTTTTTCTAATGCGTTAAGGTATGCAGCAAGAACAATTGTAAGTGTTTTGCCTTCGCCTGTTTTCATCTCAGCGATCTTATTCTCATGTAACGCGATACCACCAATTAGCTGAACATCGAAGTGTCTCTCATTGTTAATTCTTTTTGAAGCTTCTCTTACTAACGCAAATGCCTCAGGTAAAATATCGTTTAATTTTTCTCCATTTTTCAATCTGGAGATAAACTCATTTGTTTTTAAAGGAAAGTCCTTATCCTCTAATTTCTTAATGTTACTTTCTTCAAGATTAATTTTTCTTACAACTTTATGAATTCTATCTAATTCTTTTTGATTACCACTTTTTATAAATTTACTGATAATGTTTAAAGGATTAAGCATATTTTTGATGTTTTAATAATTATAAATTATATAGTTATTTATTTAAAAAATTAAATAGCATGGATTTTGGTATAAACAACTTTTTTGATAAGAAACATAAGGACTCTAAAATAGGACATTTTCAAGATCTAGAACATATTGATGGAGTATCTATCTCAACAGTTAGCTGTGGTCTTTATGATAAAAAAAGAGATGATTTAGTTTTATTCTATTTTAGAGATGGTGCAAGTTATGCAAATGTATATACACAATCTAGTTTAGTCTCTGAAAATATAAAATGGAATAAAAAAATAAAAGATAAAAAAATTTATGGCATTTTAATTAATACAAGAAACGCAAATGCTTTAACAGGAAATGATGGCTATAATTCTCTTAAAAAAATCTCAATAAATTTATCAAAATTGTTAACATCAAAGCAAATTGCAGACGAGGATAAACCAAGAGAAATTAAACCAAACCAATTATTATTTGCTTGTACAGGCACTATAGGAGAAAAATTTCCTGAAAATATAATTTTAAGTAACACTAAAAACTTAGTTGATAAAATAAAATACAATCAAAATAAACTAATTTGGATTAAAGCAGCTCTTGGAATTATGACAACAGATACTAAACCAAAATTATCAATGGCGGAATGCAAAATAGGTGGTTCTAATGTAAAAATATATGGTATTGCAAAAGGCTCTGGAATGATCTTTCCAGATATGGCAACAACCTTAGGATTTATTTTTACTGATGCCAACATTTCTTCATCAATTTTGAAACAGATACTTAATTTAAATATTAAGACTACTTTTAATGCAATAACATGTGATGGTGACACTAGCACAAATGATATGGTTTCAATATTTTCAACAGGCAAAGCCAACAATAAAGAAATAAAAAGTTTGAAGGATCCAAAGCTAAAACAATTTATCAAATGTGTTCATCAAGTAATGTTAAACCTAGCAAAAAGAGTTGCGAGCGATGGAGAAGGAGCGACAAAATTTATTACTATCAATTGTATTAATAGTAAAACAGAAAGGGACGCAAAAAATATTTGTTTCTCAATAGCCAACTCGCCTTTAGTTAAAACAGCAATCTTTGGAGAAGATCCAAATTGGGGAAGAATTGCGATGGCAATCGGAAAAAGTGGTGCAATTGTTAAACTTGAAAAACTATCAATATTAATGGGGCCCCACATTATCCTTAAAAATGGCAAGCTAGATAAAAATTATAATGAAAATATTTTAAGTGATTATATGAAAAACGAAAACATAGAAATAACAATTGATCTATCTTTTGGAAATAAAAAATTTACTGTCTATACTATGGATTTATCTAAAGAATATATTGAAATTAATTCTGATTACAGATCTTAGGTATTGAAATCTTATAAAAAATTATTAAGTCATTCTAATGATAAAGTATTTATTAAATTGTAAAAGATGTAAGTTAGAGTTTGAAAGCTGGTTTGCTAGCTCGAAGGAATATGATAAATTAAAAAAACTAAAGCTTCTTAACTGTCAGCAGTGCAATTCTAAAAAAATTGAAAAGTCTTTGATGAAGCCAAATTTAGCTAATTCTAACTTTAAACAAGATAAAGCTTATAAAAATAATAAAAATGTTAAAAAAAAATTGAGAGAATATCAAAAATTTATAAAAGAAAACTTTGAATATGTTGGAGAAAATTTTGCTTATGAGGCAAGATCTATTCATTATAATAAAAATAAGAATAAAAAAAATATTTTCGGAAAAGCTTCAGTTGAAGATATAAAGGAATTAAAAGAAGAGGGTATAGAGACATCGACTATTCCATGGATTCAAGATAAAGAAAATTAACTTTTTTTGTATTTTGTGATATAATTTACTGATTTGTCATCTGAAAGTTTCCACTTATTTAAAAGTGGATTAAATTTAACCCCATCTATTCTTTTTAATTTAAGCGAATTTTTATTGCAGATATTTTCTAGATTTTCAGGTTTTACAAATTTATTCCAATCATGAGTTCCGATTGGAAGCCATCTTAAAATATATTCAGCTCCTATAATTGCAAACACATAAGATTTTAATGTTTGGTTTAAGGTAGCAATAAACATCAGACCATTATTTTTTAAAAATTTTGTACTTTGATTTATAAATTTAGGAATATTTTCAACATGTTCAACAATTTCCATGTTGAGAATTACATCAAATTTTTTTTCATGACTAAAATTCTCTGGAGATTTATCATGATATTCAATTTTTAAATTACTTTTTTTTAAATGATGTTTTGCAATATCAATATTTTTTTTGGATGCATCAATACCTACAACTTTTGCCCCCAGTCTTGCTAAAGGCTCAGATAATAAACCCCCTCCACATCCAATATCGAGAATACTTATTCCTTCTAGCGGTTTGTGATTTAATGAAATATTAAAATCTTTAAT
>LUMT01000288.1_pt2 | contig 21667 bp, 20 predicted proteins | sample 729741 | NCBI WGS metagenome assembly LUMT01 (sample SAMN03860299, study PRJNA289734) | marine metagenome | biome: seawater column; feature: ocean; material: water; isolation source: Red Sea water column Station 192 - depth 50m | place: Saudi Arabia: Red Sea | collected 2011-10-15 | depth 50 m
TATAAAAGTACTACTATCGATGATTATAATACTATAATTGATGTAAGAACCCCATTAGAGTTTGATGAAGACCATATCCCAAGATCAGTAAATTATCCTGTATTAACAAATAAACAACGTCATGAAATAGGATTGAAATATAAAGAGAATTCTTTTTTAGCCAAAAAAGAAGGAGCAAGTATTATTAGTGCAAATATTTCCAAAATTATTAATAAAATAAAATTTGATAAAAAAAATAAAACATTAATTTATTGTTGGAGAGGTGGTCTCAGATCACTTAGTTTATATTTAGTTCTTAAACAAATCGGTTACGACGTAACGATATTAGAGGGTGGCTATAAGACGTACAGAGGTTATGTAGTAGATTTTTTTGAAAATAATACTGATAAATTTAAATTTAACCAAATTATGGGTGTAACAGGTGTAGGAAAAACACTTTTTATCAAAGAATTATCGAAAAAATATCAAGTGATCGATTTTGAAGGTTTGGCCAAACATAAAGGCTCTATTTTAGGAAATATACCCAATACTGTTCAACCATCACAAAAATTATTTGAAACATTAATTTATGAAAAACTTCACTCTTTCAATTCAAGAAAAAATATATGGGTTGAAGCGGAAAGTATTAAAGTGGGAAAGTTAAGTATTCCAAGTAAAATCTGGAAAAATATGCCTTTGGGTAAAAATGTAAAAATAAAGAGTAATTTAACCGAGAGAGTAAAATTCATTTTAAAAGATTATAAATATTTTACAAATTCACCGGATTTAATGAAAAATGCACTTATTGTATTAAAAAAAATTATTCCAAAAGAAGAATTTAAACTTATTGAAATAAATTTAAAAAAAAAGGAATATTTTCAGTTTGTGAAATCATTAATTGAATATCATTACGATAGAGCTTATAGAAAGACACGAGCAGAAAATGACAGTAATATATATAAAGAGATATATTTAAATAAAATCAACATAATAAATATTAAAAGAGCTATTAAAGAGAATAATTATTTTTAAAATGGTCAAATTTTTTTACTTTACCAAGATTAAAATTTTTTAGATTTACACCCTTACCTTTTTCTACACTTCCAATACAAATAATCTTAATACCCCTTTCAATTAAAAGTTTTTTTTTATTTAAATATAATAAGTTTTTAGGTGAGGTAAAAACTGGAACATACTCTTCCCCACTGGATAAAATAAGTGAAATATATTTTTCTTCTTTAAAGAACTTATAAAGCTTAGAATTAACAGAGTTGAGATTATTTAATTTAATTTTTTTTTTGGATTTCAAAGAAATAGTTTCTAAAGTTGATAAAAGACTATCTGATAAATCCATACAACTTGTAATATTTAGATGCTTAAATATATCTTGATAAATATACATTTTAGGTTTTAAAAATTGTTTTACTGATAATTTTTTTAAATTATTAGGTAATTTAAACTTACTATATAAACTTAAGTATCCTAGTTTTGAATATCCAATACCTGAAAATGTATAAATTTTATCATCAATCTTAGCATTAGATCTCTTTATTATTTTAGTATTATTAATTTTATCACTAATAATTGTTAAAGATAAAAATATTTTCTCAGAAGAAGTGGTATCTCCACCTATTATCTCGACCTTATTTCTAAGACATATTCTGTGAAAATTAGTGATGATTTGTTGCACAAATTTATAGTTTTTATTTGGGAAACTAATATTTAGTAAAACATATTTAGATACGCCTCCTGAGGATTGAATATCACTATAATTTGAAAGAAAAAGTCTGTGTGCTATGTTTTGAGGAGTAAAATGCTTTAAATCAAAATGCTTATTTTCAACTAAAGTATCAGAAGAGATTAATTGTTTTGTTATGTTTATATAAGCACAATCATCACCTATTTTCTTATAAATCTTTTCAAAATAATTAATAATTTTTTGCTCATATGACATTAAGTAAATATAATTGAATATGAATTCAAAAACAGAGATATTTAATTAATTTTTTTTCTTACCAAAGGAAATGAGTCTCTTTTTTTAGTTAAAACTAGTTGGAAAATCACATTATCACCTTTAGTAAATGATAATTCACTTAAATTTAAATAAGCTTCCCACATCCTTATAAATCTATCATCATATAATTTAAGAACTTCTTTTTCTTCTTTTTTAAAATTTTTAAACCAATGAGAAAGTGTTTTAGCATAATGTAATCTAAGAACCTCTATATCTGAAATTATAAGACCAGATTTTTCTACAGCTGGCATTATCTCAGACAAAGATGGTATATAGCCACCAGGAAAAATATATTTTCTAATAAATGCAGGAGTCATTTTCGGAACTCTAATATTGCCGATTGTATGTACTACCGCTATGCCATCATCAGATAATAAATTATATATTTTTTTAAAATATGTTTTGTAAAAGGGTTTTCCTACATGCTCAAACATTCCAACAGAAACTATTTTTGTATAAGAATTCTCTTCATCTCTATAATCTTGTAAAGAATAAGATAAATTTTCTTTTTTATCTGACTTTTTAAGTTGGTCATTACAGTATTTAATTTGCTCTTCAGATAATGAAACACCCTTTACTTTACAGTCATGATGATCTGCAAAATGTCTACTAAGTGATCCCCACCCACAACCTATGTCTAAAACTCTATCATTGGAATTTAATAATAATTTGTCAGCTAATCTGCTCATTTTGTTAGTTTGTGCTTGTGTTAATGAGTCGTTTTCATTTTCAAAGTATGCGCATGAATATTGCCTAGTTTCATCCAAAAATAAGTCATACAACCTATCAGATAAGTCGTAGTGACTTGCGACATTACTTTTTGAACTCTTAACGAAATTTAACTGAAATAGTGGATTAATGATTAAAATAATTCTGAATATTAGTGTATTTGATATTTTTTCAAGGTATTTATTATAATTTTCAATAAGTAATTCAGAAAACTCATAAAAAGTCGAATTGCTTAACTCGTAATCTTTATCCATATATCCTTCTGTAAGCACGAGAGAAGGTGCATAAAAAATTTTATTTAAAAATTTCTTATTATTGATCTGTAAAATTAACGGATCTGTGCCGTTGTCAATAAGATGGTCATTTCCCTCAAATTTTATAATAACAGATCTTGTTTTGATTAAGTGTTTAATTAAAAATTTGAGTACCCTAAAAGACATAATTTTCTTATAAATATCTATATATACAAAATTTATAAAATTTTATCATATATTGATTGATAAAATGAATTAAAATATCAATTAAATAGTTGAACTTTTGATATTAAGCTAACGTAATACAAAATATGCATACCAAAGAAAAAATTGAATTTATATCAAATTGGATAAAAGATTATGCACTTTCAAATAATGTTGAAGCGTTAGTTATTGGTATATCAGGAGGAATTGACTCTGCTGTTACAAGTACCTTATCAGCAAAAACAGACTTAAAAACTTTTGTTGCAAACATGCCTATACTTGATCACAAAACAACTAATGAAAGAGGTATAAATCACATAGACTGGTTAAAAAAGAATTTTAGTAATGTAACGGACTTTAAAATAGACCTCTCTCTTGTATTTGAAAGTTTTAAGTCAGCTCTTGATAAAAATGACTCAGAACACGGTTATGCAAATTCACAGGCTCGATTAAGGATGATGACTTTGTATCAAATAGCAGCTAGCAATAAGGGAATCGTTGTTGGTACAGGAAATAAAGTTGAAGACTTTGGAATTGGTTTCTATACAAAATACGGTGATGGAGGTGTTGATATTTCTCCAATCGCAGATTGTCTCAAAACAGAAGTATGGGATATGGGGAAGGAATTAAATATAAACCAAGACATAATAGATGCAGCCCCAACAGATGGTTTATGGACTGATGGAAGATCTGATGAAGATCAAGTTGGTTTAAGTTACTCTGAAATTGAAGAGGCAATGCTTAATGAGAAATCATTAAATAGACAAAAGTATCTTGAGATTAGAAAAAATAATATTCATAAAATGAACCCTATCCCTGTTTGTATTTTACCAAAATAGACTTTTTAAAACTTATACTCTTGAACCGTTCGTGTTATCAAAAAGGTGCACTAATGTATTAGATATATCAAATTTAAATGTATCTCCTGCATTTAGATTTATTTTGGAGGATAATTTACAACTAAACTCTTGATCACCAATTTTTGAATAAATGATCATATCTGAACCTAAATATTCGACTAGGTTTGCTACACAAGTATGCTGTCCATTATCTGAAATTAGGATATCGTCTGGCCTTATACCTAAACTAGCATCATCGATGTTTGCAGAATTATTAAGGTTAATTCTCATATCAGCTATATGAGCTATGCCATTTTCGATTTTGCAATTAAATAAATTCATCTGTGGGGATCCTATAAATTCAGCAACAAATTTAGTGTTTGGTTTAGAATATATCTCTTTAGGTGTACCAACTTGTTCAACAACACCATTGTTAATTACTACTATCCTGTCTCCTAGTGTCATCGCTTCTGTTTGATCATGGGTAACAAAAATACTTGTTACGCCCATTTGTCTTTGAAGACGTTTGATTTCCAAACGCATTTGATTTCTTAATTTTGCATCTAAGTTAGATAATGGTTCATCAAATAAAAATATTTTTGGATTTCTAACTATGGCTCTTCCCATTGCAACTCGTTGTCTTTGCCCTCCTGAAAGCATACTTGGTTTTCTTGTGAGTAATTGATCTATTTCCAGGAGTTTAGCAACATCATTAACTTTGTTATTGATCTCTTCTTTAGATATTCCTCTATTTTTAAGACCATAAGCCATATTATTAAATACTGACATGTGAGGATAAAGTGCATAATTTTGAAAAACCATTGCTACATCTCTTTCAGACGGATCGATTTTATTAATAATATTACCATCTAATGATATTTCTCCATTTGTAATATCCTCTAGTCCTGCAATCATTCTTAATAATGTTGATTTACCACATCCGCTAGGTCCAACAAATACAACAAATTCTCCATTTTCAATATTTAAAGAAGTCTCATTAACAGCTTTAGTGCCATTAGGATATATTTTAGTAATATTTTGTAATTCTAAAAAACTCATTTTATTTTTCTGTTTGAATCAATCCTTTGATAAACCATCTTTGAAGAATTACAACAACTAACACAGGTGGTAGCATTGACAATATAATATAGGCAAATCTCTCACCTGTTCTAGGTAAAGCAACACCCTCATAGTTTTCTGTAAAAATAATTTTCATTCCCATCACTACTGTCCAATATTTTTCGTCAGTAGTCATTATTAAAGGCCATAAATATTGGCTATATCCATAGACAAACATAAAAATAAACATAGCCGCTAACATTGTTTTTGATAGAGGCAATAAGAAGTCAATAAAAAATCTCCAACTATTTGCACCATCTAATTTTGCAGACTCTAACAATTCATCAGGTATAAGGCCTGTATACGTATTTGTGAGACCAAGATCAGATACAATTTTATAACTTGGAAAAATTCTTACTTCCAGTGGAACTAAAAGAGTAATAAAGATTAGCCAAAATATCGGAACAGCTAATTTAAATCTAAAATAGACCAATGCATAAGCTGACATAGCTGAGATGACTACTTTCAATGTTGCGATACCAAGAGCCATAATAAAGCTATTTACAAACATTCTTGCAGCAGTAACTTCCTCAGACCATCCCCCTTTTTCATTTAAGACTTCATTGTAATTATAAGTAAAACTCTCACCTAAAAAAAATTTCATTCCCTCAGTCATTATTGAAACATTATCATGAGTTGAAGTGGCAAAAGAAAACCAAATTGGTAATACCATTAATAAAACGCCAAGTATGAGAATAATGTGTGTTAGTATTTCTAATGGTTTGAACTTCATTTATTTTGAAATATTCCTTGAATAAATAATTTTTGTAGAAAAATAATTATAATTACTGGTGGGATCATTGACATAATTACAAAAGCAAAACGGTCTGAAATAGATCCGTACATTGTCTTAAGACCCATTACAACAGTCCAATATTGCTCACTAGTAGTCATTATTAATGGCCAAAGATATTGATTATAGCCAAATACAAACATAAATATAAAAACAGCAGCAATCATTGTTTTAGACAAAGGAATTAAAAAATCTATAAAAAATCTCAAGCTATTTGTTCCATCTAATTTAGCTGCCTCTAATAATTCATCAGGAATTGATTTATAAAATTGCCGAAAAAAGAATGTTGCTACTGCAGAGGCAGAAATTGGGAGAATTAAACCAGCAAATGTATTTACAAGATTTAATTTTGACATAACTATGTATGAAGGCATTATTCTAAGTTCCAAAGGAACTAATAAAGTAATAAAAATTAACCAAAATATAATAGTCGCATATTTGACTTTAAAATAGACTAAACCGTATGCGGCCATAAGTGATGTAATTACAGATAAAGTCGCTATACCTGTTGCCATAACAAAACTATTAAAAAACATTTTAAGAGCTGTTATTTCATTAAAAAAACCAGATTGTTTAAATAAAACCCTAGAATAATTTTCAATAAAATTATCTCCTAAAAAAAATTGTAAACCGTTGGTATTTATAAATAGGCTTGAATGTGTTGAGCTTGCAAAAATTATCCATATTGGAACAACCATAATAAGTAAACCGGTTAAAAGAATAAAATGATTAATAGTTGAAGATATATATTTTGTCATTAATTGTAGTGAATTTTACCCTCTATGTATCTGAATTGAAAAATTGTAATAACAAGAACTATTATCATCATCATGATTGATTGGGCACCAGCACTTCCAAGATCTAAACCTTTGAAGCCATCAATGTAGGCTTTATAAACTAAAGTTTTAGTTTCGCTACCAGGAGCTCCAATAGTAGTTGTATCTATAATTCCAAATGTATCAAAGAAGGCATAAGTTATATTAATAATAATTAAGAAAAAAGTAGTCGGCATTAATAAAGGAAAAGTAATTGTCCAAAATCTTCGAATGTTGCTTTTACAATCAATAATAGAAGCTTCAATAACTGTTTTTTGAATAGCCTGAAGTCCTGCTAAAAAGAAAATAAAATTTGCACTTATTTGTTTCCAGGAACCAGCAATAATTACATAAATATATGCATCAAATACATTTTCATACCAATTAAACCCCCATAAATTATTAAATAAATGATGAAGTAAACCATATCTTTCACTGAAGAAATAATTAGCCATAACACCAACAACAGCTGGTGCAATAGCATAAGGCCAAATTAAAAGTGTTTTATAAGCACTTTTCCCATGCATTACTTTATTAGCTTGCACAGCAAGCAATAAACCAATTGAACCTGTAATAAAAGTAATTACGAAACTATAGATAATTGTAAACTTGAAAGCAGTGAAATAAGAGGGATCAGAAAAAATAAATAAAAAATTATCAAAACCAGCAAACTGAGATCCAAATCCAAATGCATCTTGCATAGTAAAGGCATCTTTAAACGTTTGAATAATTGGCCAATATAAAAAAATTAATAAAATTAATAGCTGAGGAGCTAAGAAAAAATATTGAGAATAATTTGATTTAAATTGAACTTTTTTCATTAACTTAAAAGGAGGATATTATAAATACCCTCCTTTTTAAAATAATATTAATTATAGGGTTTTAGCAAACTGTTTTAATAGTTTTGCTGCACCCTTATCCATATTGCTTAGAGCTTTTTCAACAGTGATATCACCATTAAGCATTGGCTCAACATTTTCGTATATTACTTCACGAATTTGAGGCCAGTTACCTGCTCTATATCCACCAGGGATAGTTGAACCTTCAAGACCTAATTGATCACCAACAGCTTTATGATAAGGAGAAGCTCTATAAAAATTGATGGTTTCAGCTAACTCTATACCACCTTTTGTTACAGCAGCATAACCTGTCATGTTATGATAGTATAAATCCATTTCTGGTGAACCCATAAATTCAATAAATTTTGCAAGTCCTTTATACTCTTCTTCTGTATGACCGTTTAAAATCCAATTAGCAGCACCACCAATAAATGTTGGATACTCTTTTCCGTCTGTTACTGAATCCCAATATGGTATTGGGTTAGTTGTAAAGTTTGGAAGTACACCTTTCATACCTCCAAAAGACGCAGCAGAACCAAACCAAAATGCAGCCTCGCCGTTAGTGAAAGGTGCTTGGTTATCTCCCCATGCTCTTCCCTTGTAGCCATACCAACCCTTTTCATACCATTCTTTAACTTTAGTCCAGTGATAAACAAAAGCTTCTGTTTCAGCAAAAAGTGTTTTCGTTGGAACCGCATCATAGCCATTATTGCCATCTGTCATCAATAAATTATGCCTTGAGAAGAAATTTTCAGTCCAAATCCAAGGACTGTGACTTTGAAGAAGAGGAATATATCCGGCATCGAGTATCTTTTGAGCCATACCTTCAAATTCTTCGTAAGTTTTTGGAACCTCTTCAATACCAACTTCGTTTAAGATATCCATATTGGCATACATGAGACATGTAGAACTATTAAATGGAACACCGATCATTTTTCCATCACCATCAGCATAAAAGTTTTTTATACCAGGTATGTAATTATCAGCGTCAACATCAATACCATATTTTTCAGCCATCTCTTCAAAGCCGATCACAACTCCATTTTTAACTTGTGCTACCATGATAGCTGCACCTGCATCATAGACTTGTGAATAATGAGGTTGATCACCTGCTCTAAAAGCAGCTATTGTAGCTGCCATATTGTCCTCATAGCTTCCTTTACCTGTAGGGATAACCATATACTCATCTTGTGACTCGTTAAATCGATTAGCTATTTCTATGATTACATCACCTAAAAAACCACTGTTACCATACCACCAATGAATTTCGGTTTTACTATAACTGTTTGAAGTGAATGCAAAAGAAACTAAAAGTACAAAAATACTAATTAGTTTTTTCATTATGTCCTCCTATTTGAACGTTCCTATTTACCATTATATATTTATTTATAAAGCACAGGAATAGTTTGATTGTGAATAACTTAATAAAAAAATATTAAATATTTATGAAATTTAAAAATTAAGCTTTGATTTATATATTTTTTATTAAATATCTTAATGCGTAAATAAATCCATCTTTACCCATGCCTATAATTGAACAATCACAAGCTGGTGCTATGAGAGACTTTCTTCGAAAGTCCTCTCTAGAGTATATATTGGATAAATGAACTTCAATTTTAAATATTGTTTTAATTTCAAGGGAGTCGTGTAATGAAACCGAGGTATGAGTCAAACCACCAGGATTGATTATGATACCAACGTACGACTCGTCTAAACCATTTATTTTATTGATGATTTCTCCTTCTATATTGCTTTGGAAAAAATCAAGATTACATCCTAATGTTTCAGACTCTTTAAGTAGTTCGTTTTCCAAATCTTTTAATGTGAAATTTCCATAAACACTCTCTTTGCGTTTACCTAACATTTCTAGATTAGGGCCATTAATAATTAAAATTTTATTGTCCATATTTATTGAACTTATATCAAAGATTTTATCATTCCCAATGGGTATAATTTTAAATATTTCTCTATTTTTTTGGTTAAAATCACTATATTTATGATATTTAGTTAATTATTAATAGGAGGTTAGTTATGAGAAAATTCATTATAGATATGACTATGTCGTATGACTTTCAGGTAACTATAGAGGCTGAGTCGGAGGAAGCAGCTAAAGCAAAGTTTACAAATACACCATTAGAGCAACTTGGTAGCTATAAATTTGGCTCATTTTATAAGACATTTAGAGGTATAAAATTAGATGAATTTGATCCAAGATTTTATAAGGACGAAGATAAAGTAAGATAAGCATACGATGAGTAGAACTATTACAGAAAATCTCTTTGGTACACACTTCTTTTCCAAGTATTACCTAACTATACTAGGAGTGATTTTACTGACTATATCTTCTAAAATTTCTATTCCCTTTTACCCTGTTCCAATGACATTACAAACTTTGGTGGTTTTCTTTATAGCTGCATCAATGGGCATGATTGGGTTTTATTCAACATTTATTTATGTGGTTTTAGGTGTGCTAGGACTGCCTTTATTCGCTAATGGTGGAGGAATTGGCTACATTTTTTCTCCAACATTTGGTTTTTTATACGGAATGGTAATTTCTGCGTTCATTATTGCATATATTCTCAAATCTGAAGTAAACACAGGTTTGATCAAGTTATCGGCCACTATTCTTGCTGGTGCATTTGTAATATTTTTATGTGGTATTAGTCACCTTTCGTTTTTTGTAGGTCTTGAACAAGCTATAAATCTTGGTTTATTGCCATTTTTGTATAGTGAATTTCTAAAGATTGTATTGGCTATAGCTATAATTTTTGGGTTGATTCAAAGAGTTAATCAAAAAAATTCATAAATAAGTTTTACTTACAGTTTCGAATATTGAAAAGTGCCGAGATGCCAATTCTTGTCTATTCTTGCTGTATCCTCCACCTATAACAGTACAAAGAGGTATTTTTTTTTCTTTGAAATACTCACATACAATTTCATCTCTTTTTTTAATGCCATCATCAGTAAGGTTTAAATTACCTAGATCATCGTTAGAGTGAACATCAACTCCTGCATCATAAAAAACAATATCTGGTGTAAAATGAGACTCAATTTGATCAAGCGTTTTTGTGAGGATATTTATATATTTAACATCATCTACTTCATCATCTATTGGTACATCTAAATTGCTATTTTTTTTGTCAAATGGAAAATTATTTTTACAATGAATTGAACATGTAAAAATATTATCAATATTTTCACAAATAGAAGCAGTTCCATCACCTTGATGAACATCTAAATCTAATATTAAAATTTTATTTATTTTTTTTTGATTAAGTAAAGTTATCGAGGCATAGGCTAAATCGTTAAATACACAAAAACCAGATCCACAATCTTTAAATGCATGGTGAGTTCCACCTGCTAAATGACATGCAATACCATAATCCAACGCCAATTGAGATGTTTGTAGTGTGCCTTGTATAGCTAGGAAAGATCTTTTAGCTAATTTTTCACTCCACGGTAAATTAATTCTTCTTTCCTGATCTCTTGATAGATTACATTCTTTAACACTCATAACATAATTACGGTTGTGTACTACTTGTACATCATTTATAGGAGCTGACTTACTTTGATGAATTGTTAAATTTGTATATAAATTTGAGTTTTTGATAAAATTATATAAATCAGAAAATTTAGTACCAACAAATCTATGGCCCTCTGGTAGAGGAATGTCATAGTTATCATTGTAAACAACATTTAGTTTTTTCATCAATATAAATTTTCTTTAATATTCGCTAATCGTAACTATTTCATCAGACTCATATGTAGTTTGATCTAAGTTCTTCTTTACAATATTTGACATTGCATTAGCTACTTTTTTTGCATGAATTGGTCTCATTTTTTTAAGCGGGCCTAAAAATAATGGTGTTAATAGCTTGAAAATTGGAATTCCAATTTTCTCAGCAAGTCTAAATTGTACTCTTTTACCTAGTAAAAAAGATGGTCTTAAAATACCAAGGTTATCAAAGTTTAATCTTTTCAACTCCTCTTCAACTAAGCCCTTAAACCTTAAATATTCACCTTTATTATTAGGATCAGCAAAACCAGATGAGATATAGACGAAGGACTTAATTGAGTTAGATTTACATATTTTGGCTATTTCCTTAGGCAAATCTAGCTCTACCCTTTGATATTCACTTTTTTCAGGAGAGTTTTTCTTTGTTGTACCAATACAAAAAAAACAACAATCAGCAATAATCTGATCTTTAATATTCTCAACATTTTTTAAATCTGTATTAATAATTTCTAATTTTGGATGTTTAATATTTACTTCAGAACGCGTAAAAATTTTAATGCTGGTATAATATTCATCTTTTATTAAGTTTTTTAATAAATAACTGCCAACTAAACCAGTAGCACCAAATATCACTGCCGAAGACATATAAAACTTATACATTAATATTATTAAAAAAAAGAATATTTTTGGGATTTAGGAATATTTTTCTTTTAAAGTATTTTTTTGAACTTTTCCCATGACGTTTTTTGGAAGTTCATCCAACAATATATATTTATTTGGAATTTTATATTTCGCTAAGTGTTTTTTTAAAAAATCTTTAAGATCATTTAAATCTGTAGAATTATTCTTCATAACTATTGCTGCAATAGGTACTTCACCTAAATCGTCATTAGGGATACCAAAAACAGCAGACTCTAAAACTAATTCGTGTTGATTAATAATATCTTCAATTTCTTTAGGATAAACATTATATCCACCACTTATGATTAAATCTTTATTTCTTCCAGATATGAATAGATATCCATCATTATCAAAATATCCAATATCACCGGTTATAAAAAAACCATCTTTAGTAAATGCCTCTTGTGTCTTTTTTGGATTATTTAGATAACCTTTAAATACATTAGGACCACTTATTTCTATTGTTCCAATATCATTTTCTGATTTTGTATTATCACTTTGAATATTATTTATTCTTATTTTAATATCTTTTAAAGGTTTACCAACTGATCCTGCCTTTCTTTCCCCATCGCAAGGATTAGAGGCATTCATATTAGTTTCAGTCATACCATATCTCTCTAATATTTGATGACCGGTTACTCTATAAAAATTTTTAAATGTTTGATTTAACAATGGAGCACTTCCAGATATAAATAATCTCATATTTTGTGTTAATTTCTTATCTAGTCTTTTGTCATTCAACAATCTCGTATAAAAAGTTGGAACACCCATCATCAGAGTTGAATAATTAAATGCTTCAATAATTGAGTCTGTATTAAAATTTTTTATAAATCTAATAGTAGCCCCACTTATCATGGAGGTATTAATAGCAACAAACAATCCATGAGTATGATAAATTGGAAGTGAATGGATTAAAGTATCATTGCGATTTATATTCCATAAATTTATTAGTTCTTGAGCATTTGAAACTAAATTTTGTTCAGTTAACATAGCACCTTTAGGTTTTCCTGTAGTCCCAGAGGTATATAAAAGTGCTGCTAAATCATTATATGTTCTTTTTGATGGTTCAAAAAAACTATCAAGGTTTTCTAAACCATCAGTAATCTCTCCAACTCCGTTTGCATTTAAAGATAAAATTCTGCAGCCAATTTCATCGCAAAATGGTTTTAAACTATCAATTTCTGATTTATCACAGATAAGAAAAGATGGTTTTGAGTCCTTTATAAAGTAAATTGTTTCATTCACAGTATAACTTGTATTAAGTGGAAAAAAAACTGATCCAGTAAGAATAGATGACAAATAAAGAGCTAAAGTCTCTTTACATTTGGCGGACTTTACAAGAATGTGACTTCCTGATTTTAACCCTAACTTTGATAATTTGTGAGAAATTTTTGATGCAAGAATTATGAAATTTTTATAAGTAATCTCGGATCCATCATCTAATATTAAAAAAGTTTTATTATTGTCTAAATTAGTTTCAACAAGATTTGAATAGAGTGAGTCTGTCAAAGTATATCAACGGAGTTATTAGGTTGGCCCTGCAATATATACAGGGCCTAATAAATAAAATAAAAAATCTAGATTATCCTAGGATTATGGTAACCATTTCTCCCAAGTAGATTTATTGTTTGCTTTCCATTCAGCAACAACATCATTAAGTTCACCACCTTCACGAACTTTAACGAGCATCGCTGCTTGATCTGCATTTGATAATGCCATTTTACCAAAGAATTCAAGTGCTTTTTGGTTTTCTGGTTTAGCAAATGTATCAGGATTACCGTAGTTCATTGGATAGTCAACAGCCCAACCAGTAGCTGGCCAATAGTCAGCTCCACAAGTTTCCCAGTTGTTAGCCTCTGTAAAGGTATCACATGTTTTATTTGGAGCTAATTTAACACCTACTAATTCGTTAACACCAAAGAACCAATGAGGCTCCCAAAGATACATTAAGAAAGGTTCACCTCTATCGTACATACCTTGCGCTTCAGCAAGAGCAGCAGTTTCGGTACCTAATTCATCAGCTACAAAGTCTAGACCAAGTAAATCTAATCTTTTTTGATCATGACAGTTCCAACCAGCAACTGGACAACCAATTAATCGACCTTTACCACCAGACTCCATAGTCGCAAAATCTTCTTTGAATTTATTTAAATCAGCAAAGCTAGAAAAATCTGGATTTGCATCAGCCCAATATTTTGGAACATAATAATCTGACATACCAGTAATACCAACAGTTCCAAGTAATTTTACACTTCCATCACCAGAGTAAGTCATTTTAACTTCTCCACCATGGATAAGGTCGCCACTTAACATAACGTCATCAGCTTCAGCATAACTAGGCCATGACTCACATGCAAAATCAATATCACCTGCAGCAATAGCTTCCCACAAGCCAGTTCCTGAGGCAAATACGATTCTATCAATTTCGTATCCTAACTCATCTTCAAGTATGCTTACAGCTACTTGACATGAAATCTCTCCACCTGTCCAGTCAGCGATGGCTGCTAATAATTTTTCGGCATTAGCTTTACTAAATGTTGCGGTAAAAAGAATAGAGGATAGAATAAAAGTTATAATTGTTTTAGATATTCTCATAGATTATCCCTCCCATTAAGTTTTTATATTAGCAAAAAATAGTCAAAGTACATATGCAATTTATTCATCAATAGGTAACAAAACCCTATAAAATATGTTTTTTAATAGTTAATTAAGTGTAATACTATCAAAAATGATGAAAACTAAAGTATTTCTTACATGTGCTGTTAATGGATCCGGTGACACTGCATCAAAACATCCTGATCTTCCAAAGACTCCAAAACAAATAGCAAAATCCGCAATAGAGTCTGCTCAAGCAGGTGCATCTATAGTTCATATCCATGTCAGAGAGGAAGACGGAACACCTAGTCGAAAATTTGAATTTTATAGGGAAGTAGTCGAAATAATTAGATCGAGTGACACTGATGTAATTATTAATTTAACAACCGGTATGGGAGGTGATTTAGATATAGGTGAAGGAGATAACCCAATGGATTTTGGTCCATATACAGATATGGCTAATATTATGGAAAGAATATCTCATGTAGAGGAATTACTTCCGGAAATTTGTACACTTGATGCTGGAACTTTAAATTTTGGTGATAGTTCTGTGTTGGCAGTCAATACTCCAAATGATTTAAGAAAAGCAGCAAAACGATTAAAAGAAATTGGGGTTAAACCTGAAGTTGAAGCATTTGATTTAGGTAATATGTGGTTTGGTGCTCAGCTTTATGAAGAAGGACTACTTAGCGACCCACCCTTATATCAAATGTGTTTAGGAATTCCCTGGGGAGCTCCAGCAAAAACTACAGCTATGATTGCAATGTTAGATGTCATGCCTAAAAATGCTATTTGGTCAGGCTTTGCAATTTCAAGAAATGAAATGCCCTTTGTTGCACAAACAGTTTTACTTGGAGGTAATCCCAGAGTTGGGCTTGAAGATAATTTATATTTATCAAAGGGAAAACTTGCAACTAATCCACAATTAGTTGAAAAGGCAATAAAAATAGTTCATGAGTTGGGCTCCTCTATTATGAGTCCCCAAGAGACTAGAGATTATTTAAAGCTAAAAAAAACTTAATCCATTCTCTCAGTATTTCCATCAATAGAAATTACTTGACCTGAGACTCTAAGGGAGTCTTGAGAAATTAAAAAGGAACACATTTTTGCTATATCATCTTCATAAACCCATTGTTTTAAAGAACTCATAGAAACAAAATCTTTTTCAATTGATCTTACAGATTGCTTTAACATTTTTGCTTTCGCTTTTATGACTCTCATCATTCTCGCACCTTTAACAGAACCCGGGCATATTGCATTTACTCGTATATTAAATTTACCTAATTCCATTGCTAAAGTTTTAGTAATACCAACTAAGGCCCATTTGCTTGCCGCATAAGGTGATCTATTAGGAAAACCATCAATACCAGCTGTAGAGGAAATATTGATGATTGAGCCATTTTTAGATTTCTTAATCATGGGTATTGCATATTTAGTAAAATAAAAATGACTATTAATATTTACATGTAAGGTCTTTTCCCAATCATCAGATTTAATTTTCTCTAAAGGAGATGTGGGTCCAGCTATTCCAATATTATTTATAAGTCCATCTATTTTTTTTGTTTTATTTGATATTTCTTTATAAAATTTTTTCACCTCATCTTCTTTTGAAGCATCGCATTCTGATATAAAAAGTTTTTTATTAAAGTATGAATTTTTTTTCAGTTTATTAATATTTTTTTTATCAATATCACAAGTATAAACAATAGCACCTTGTAATAGTAATAATTTTACAGTAGCTAGACCTATCCCAGAAGCACCAGCAGATAAAATAATTTTTTTATTTTTAAGGAAATTATTTTGCATCAAAAGAATTACTATCAGGTTTAATGGGAATAGATCTATCTATACCCTTTACAATTTTTTTTTCTTTATCATAAAAAGGTAAATCTACAACGACTCCGGTGTGTGAAGAATTATCTGGGAGAAACATTTCTATCTCTTTATTTATATAATCATTTGGTTCATAAAATCTTACATAACCAATTCCTTGTTGGAGAGTTGGAGACGGTACACCTGCTGTTATGTAGCCGACTTGTTTATCATTAATTTTTATTTTACTTCCGGCTTTAGGAACTGCTGTTTTACATGTTACTCCAAATAAACAAGTCCTTTTATCTTTTTTAATTAATGCATCTTTACCGATAAAATCTTTATCCATATTCACAAAATACCCCAGACCTGCTTCGAAAGGAGTAATTGTTGTATCTATATCAGTTAAATTTCCAAAAATACCACCCTCAATTCTTCTAATAGTCATGGCTCTAGAGGCAGAAAATTGCATACCATATGGTTTACCACATTCAATAAGATAGTCCCATAGAGCCAAATGGTCTGTGTTAAAACCATCACAAAAAATTTCAAATCCTAATTCATTTGTAAAACCTGTTCTTGAAACATATAAAGTTTGCCCTCCTAGATCAAAAAAATTGGATGTAAAATAAGGCATATTTTCATCAATCTTTCCATTAGAAGCTAACTTCATAATATCGATTGATGCCGGACCTTGAATTTGAAGAACTCTGGATTTAGGGTCTTTTATTTGAATATCATAATTTGAACTATGAGCAATAAGCCAATCTTCAAATGGGCCGTCTGCTTGAACGTACCAAAACTTTTCTTCATCAAATCTAAATAAAACTCCATCCATGAAAATTCCACCTTTTGGTGTACATGCGAGTGCATAATAACCTCTGCCAATTTTTGTTTTTGAAATATCTCTTGTCAGCACTTTATTCAAAAAAGAAACTGAGTCTTTTCCTGATATTTCTATCGGTTTTTCTGGAACATCAAATAAAAGAGCTTTTTGTCTTAAAAGCCAATATTTTTCTAAAGGATCTTCATCAATTTTCATAGGAAAGTATCTTCCTGCATAGACGCCTCTAACCATATTCGAAGTATTAGTACGTTGAATGAATGGAGACTCTTCAAATCTACGTGCACTAATTTGAATTGTTTGGTTTAGATCAGCTTCTTCTTGTAAATTTCCCATTTATTTACCAATGACTCTATTAGATTTATAATCACGAATAATAACAGGAGGGTCAAATGCAGTCACAGGAGAAATATTATCTTTAACTAATTCTACTTCGATAAGACATGAGTGTGCTATAGGACCTTGACCTAATTTCGAAGTTCCTTTGTCTTTTGTAAGGACATTAGGATTACCATGTTTACAGATAGTTTTTAAATTTTTAGTATCCTCAGGATCATACCATGCACCTGTACTAATTTGAACAACTCCAGGGCGTATATTATCATTAATGTTTACACCAGCTAAACAGGCACCTCTGTCATTGAAAAGTTTTACTATATCTCCCTCATTTATACCTCTACTACTAGCATCAACACTATTCATTTCAATTGGTTCACGATCTTTAATTTTAAAAGATTTACTATAGCCTCCGTGATCCATTTGACTATGTAATTTATTTTTTGGTTGATTAGATATTAAATGTAAAGGATATTTTTTATTTTTACTTCCAAGCCATTCACAGGGTTCTAACCAGGTTGGATGACCAGGACAATCATCATAATTAAAACTATCTACTGTTTTAGAATATATTTCTATTTTTCCACTTGGAGTTGAGAGCGGGAATTTAGTAGGATCTTCTCTGAAATCTTTTAACATTATTGTATTTTCTTTTGGTGGTGGAACTTTAAACCACCCTATTTTTCTAAACTCCTGATAGCTAGGAAAATCAATATTTTTTAATGACTTTGATTTGACTGATGTTTCTTGATAAATCCATTTTTGCCAATCTTCTTCATCTCTTCCTTCAGTAAAAAGATTTTCGACATCCATTTTTTTTGCAATTCCTTTAAAAATATCAAAATCACTTTTAGCCTCTTTAAAAGGTTCAACTAATTTTGACATTGAAATTACATAAGGATCTCTTGGGGTAAGCATTATATCTTGTCTTTCAAGTGGAGTGGTACAAGGTAAGATAATATCTGAATATTTAGCTAAAGAATTCCAGCACCATTCATTAGAAATGATAGTTTCAGGTTTTTGCCAAGCTAGCAAAAGTTTATTAATATCCTGATGATGATGAAATGGGTTTCCACCTGCCCAATAAATTAATTTAATATCAGGATATTCATACTCCTTGCCATCAAAATGAAAAGTTTCACCCGGATTTAAAAGTAAATCACTAATCCTTGCAACTGGGATAAAATTATCAATTTTATTGTCAGATTGTGGAAAAGCAGCACCAGGAATAATGGAAAACTGCCCACCAATGTGATTAGTTGCACTATAACCAAATCCAAAACCACCACCTGGTAAACCTATTTGACCCAACATTGATGCCAGCATAATTGCTGCCCAAAAAGGCTGTTCACCATGATCTTGGCGAGTTAAAGACCAACTAACAGATATCATAGTTCGCTTTGAGGACATGTCCCTTGCTAGAGATATAATTTCTTCAGGTGAGATTTCACTTATTTCTGAAGCCCAATTAGCATCTTTTACAACTCCATCTAAATCTCCTAAAAGATATGGTAAGAAAATATCAAAACCTTCTGTGTATTTTTTAATAAATATTTCACTATATAAATTTTCTTTGTATAGAGTGTGCGCTAGACCGAGCATAATTGCTACATCAGTATTAGGTCTTAAAGGTAACCACTTTCCTTTAACCTCATCTAACAAGTCACTTTTCAATGGACTCAAATTTACAAATCTTATGCCAGCTTTAGCAGAACTAATTAGTTTTTCTTTTTGATTATGACTCCCTGTTCCACCTTGAGCTATTTGACCATTTTTTAGAGGAACCCCTCCAAAACATACAAATAGTTCTGTGTTTTCTTCAATTGAGTCCCAACTAGTACAGGTATCAAGAAAGGCTCTATAGCTTCCAAGTATATGGGGAACCATTGCTTCTGCTGCTGCAAAACTGTAAGTAAACTTTGATCTTGTGTAGCCACCTATGCAATTTAAAAAACGATGTAGTTGGCTTTGAGCATGATGAAATCTTCCAGCACTAGCCCAGCCATAAGATCCACCAAATATTGAGGAATTACCAAAGTTTTCTCTTACTCTGTTTAATTCTTTGGCTACTATATTTTCAGCTTCATCCCAAGATACAGCCACAAAAGGATCTATCCCCCTTAAGTTATTGTTTGTTCCTGGTCCATTATCAATCCAACTTTTTCTGATCATAGGCTTATCAATTCGCGTTTGATTATCGTGAATGTCTAAAATACCTGGGCCTATTGGTGATGGATCTTTATCATTTTCCCATCCCTAGAAGAACGATAGCTAAACCGGCTGATAGACCTCTTCCTGTATCTGATCTTTGAAGTGCATTAAATACTTGGAGTCCTAGACCTTTTCCTCCAATCAATGGTGTAACAATTTGCATTGCAAAAGCCATTATTACAGTTTGATTAAAACCCATGACGAGACTGGGAACAGCTAGTGGAAATTTTACTTTATTTAAAGTTTGAATTCCTGTCCCTCCAAAAGATTTAGATACCTCTGAATAGCTCCCTGAAACTTGTGACAAACCAAGAGCTGTTAATCTTATTATTGGTGGCACAGAATATATAACTGTTGCAATAACTGCAGATACTATATTTCCTCCAAAAAACATTAAAACAGGAATTAAATAACAAAAATAGGGCAAAGTTTGCATTGCATCTAAAACAACATTTTGGATATCTCTGTACCATTTATTGTAGGATGCTATTACTCCAAGTGGTACTCCTATTACAAAACAAATTAAAACTGAAACTAATACTGAAGATAGCGTAATCATTGAATGCACCCACATACCTGTAGCTCCAATAAAGGCTAATAATATTGCGGTGATAGTGGCAAACTTTATTCCAACTGTCACATATCCTATTAGGATAAAAACAATCATTGTATACCACCAAGGTATCTGAGTTAGAAATAAATTTAATGGGTTTAGCAAATATAAGTAAACAAAATACTTCATGCCTTTTGCAAATGATATAAAACCAGGATCAAGAGTCATTGCCTTGACAGTATCTTCTATTGGTTTTTGAATATCAATTGCCCAAGTTTCTGGAAAAGTTCCTATACTATAAATGTATGCATCAAAAATATAAATAAAGATAAAAATTAAAAATGATGAAAATAAAAAATATCGTTGGTTTATAAAATTTTTAACTGAACCTTTTTGAGACTTATTAAAAAAAGAAATAAAGCTAGCTATTAAACTAGCAAAAACATTAACAATAGTTGTAAAAAATATATTTATGAGCGTTACAGATATTCTCAAAGGTAATTCAATTAAGTTTGCTACAGGGTTTCTGTGTAGATTTTGCGGCAATAAGTAAAATTTTTTTACATCATCAGGTAAGGTTTCTTTTTCTTTACTAATAGCACTACTTATTCTATCAAACATTATTGCCATAAATAAAATACACAAGCCCCCTTCCATTGCCCAACCAACATCTAATTTTCTAATTGCTTGCCATACTTGACCACCTAAACCTTCAGCACCAATAAAAGTTGCAAGAACAACTAGAGCTAATGCCATCATAATTGTTTGATTTACACCCATCATGATACTTGGTAAGGCCATTGGAATTTTAATTTTAAATAAAAGCTGAAATTTATTAGATCCAAAAGATTCAGCTGACTCTATTGTTTCTTTAGATACTTGTCTTATTCCTAAATTTGTTAATCTAATAATTGGAGGCATAGCATAAATTAATGTAGCAAGTATTGCTGGAGCACCACCAATTCCAAAAAAGAACATTGCAGGGAATAAATATACAAATGCAGGCATGACTTGCATGGTGTCTAAAATAGGTTTTAGAAAATTTTCAAATCTATCACTTTGAGAACTCAGTATTCCTAAGATAACTCCAAAAATTACAGATAAAATTACTGATAAGCCCATTAATGCTAATGTTTGCATTGAGACTTCCCACATATCAACTGCACCCCAGAAATAAACTGTAAACATACAAAATAGAGCTAGTTTAATACCACCATATGCTAAAGCTGGAAGAGCCATTAAGGACATTATTAAAATCCATGGAGACTCAACAAAGAAATTTTCCAATGCCATGTAACCAGCTTGTAAAAAAGA
>LUMT01000239.1_pt1 | contig 21609 bp, 17 predicted proteins | sample 729741 | NCBI WGS metagenome assembly LUMT01 (sample SAMN03860299, study PRJNA289734) | marine metagenome | biome: seawater column; feature: ocean; material: water; isolation source: Red Sea water column Station 192 - depth 50m | place: Saudi Arabia: Red Sea | collected 2011-10-15 | depth 50 m
GCTCTTGCAATTGCTATCCTCTGGATCTGACCACCTGAGAAATTTGATCCTCTTTCAGTTATCTCAGTTTCATATTTCTCAGGAAGCTTTTGAATGAAGTTGTGAGCGTTTGCTTTTCTTGCTGATTCTATAACTTCTTCTTTGGTGAAATTTCTGCCCATTCTTATTACATCAATAATTGTTCCTGAAAACAAAAAAGGCTGTTGTTGTACTAATGCAATGTTTTTTCTAATATCTTTTGTATTTAATATTTTGAGATTTTTATCATCTATAAAAATGTCTCCATTATTTGGAGTTATAAACTTTAATATCAAAGCCAACATTGTACTTTTACCAGCTCCAGAAGCTCCAACAAATGCTGTGACTTCCCCTCTTTTAATTTCTAAATTGATATTTTTAAGTACTTGATTATCTTTTTTGTAAGCGAAATTTACTTTCTTGAAACTTATTTTGCCTTGAAAATTGGATATCATTCGTAAATTTTCTTTATCATCTTCGACAGGTTCTTGATTTATGTTTTTCAACCTTTTTATTGAGGCTTCTGCCTGTTTATAGTCATTAAAATTTGTACTTACATGGCTTATTGGATCAATAAGCATTAATATTGCTGCAAAAAAACTACTAAATTCTTCGCTTGTTAGAAGGCCTAGATTGATTCTTGCGGCTCCTAAACCTAATATTGCTAATATTCCAAATGCTTCAACAAATCCTACAACTGGATGTTGAAATGCAAGTAGTTTTAATGTTTTATATTTTGCTTTTTTATTTGTACTTAATCTTTTATAAAATCTTTTCTCAATCCAATTTTCTGCAGCAAAAGCTCTTATCGTGGACATTCCATTTATAGATTCACCTATTAAACCTGCTAAATTACTTGTTGATTCTTGACTTTTTTCGGATGCTATTAAAACTCTTCTTCCAAAACTGTTAACTGAAAGAATAATCAATGGTGCTAAAACGAATGTTGATACTGTTAGTGACCAGTCTAAATAAAACATGTAGATTATTACCGCTAACAACTGTAAAGTGCATGGAATAGTATCTTGAGCTGTTTTATAAATAACTTCGCTTACCCTGTCTGCATCTTCTGTAAGTCTATATGTGATGTCCCCGGCTGAAATATTTTCAACAGAATTCATCTTTATTTTTTGAATTCTGCTAAATAAATTTCCTCTCATCACTTCACTAATTTCTAAAGATGGTTTTGCTATGAATACATCCTGTCCAAATTGAGCAGTTTTCTGAACTAAAAATACAAATAAAGACTTAATTATTATGCTAGAAACTTTTGAGAGATCACCTGACCCAATTGCTGGGATTAAGTTTCCAGCTAAATAAGCTAATAAAGGCCAACAAGCTACGTAAATAAGCATGCATATAAAACCCTTGATAAACCTATTTGAATATGGTCTGACTGGTGGTATTAGTCTCAAGATATTATATATTTAATTGTTTATCCTACTTTATCAATATCTTTGGGTATAAAAAACAATGAAATTGGATCAATTCTTAAAATGGAAAAATTTGGTATCTTCTGGTGGCGAAGCAAAAATTTTTATTAAATCCGGTTCTGTTAAGGTTAATGGTGTAATTGAGACTAGGAGAGGAAGGAAGTTAAACAAGGGAGATAAAGTAATATTTCTAAAAAATGAATTAATTTTTGAATAGTTAGCTTATTCAACTCACTTTGTATTAGTATATTTTTCTTGGAGATAGTATTTTGAGAAAATCTGTAATTGCTGGTAATTGGAAAATGCACATGACTTGTGCTGAAGCTAAATCCTATTTAGAAGAGTTTATTCCTTTAATAAAAAACATTAAAGACGATCGCAAAGTTGTTATTGCTCCTCCTTTTACAGCTATTTCAACCTTTTCTGATCATTCTGATTTTGATTATTTAGATATTTCTAGTCAAAATATTCATTGGGAAGATCAAGGAGCATTTACTGCAGAAATATCTCCAAAAATGCTTCTTGAACATGGTGTCTCATATGCAATCGTTGGACATAGTGAACCAAGGAAATATTTTAGTGAAAGTGATGAACAAATTAATAAAAGAGCAGTTTTTGCTCAATCTAGTGGACTTACTCCAATAGTTTGTGTAGGAGAAACATTAGAACAAAGAGAGAGAGGAGAAGCTGATAGAGTTATTACTAGACAGGTTGAACAAGGATTAGAAAATACAGATCCATCTAATTTAATTGTTGCCTATGAACCAATATGGGCTATTGGCACTGGTAAAACATGTGAGGCAGAAGACGCTAATAAGATATGTTCTTTGATTCGGAAATTAATAGGTTTTGATGATGTAATTATTCAATATGGAGGATCTGTTAAACCTAATAATATTGACGAAATCATGTCAATGAGTGATATAGATGGGGTGTTAGTTGGAGGCGCTTCATTAGATCCGAATAGTTTTGCGAGAATTGCAAATTATCAATAAGAAGAATCCATGGCCAAAAGGGTGGGGCCAAAAAACTTCAATTATGGGAGTTATTAATTTAACTCCTGATTCATTTAGTGATGGTGGGGAATTAAACTCTTCAAAAAAAGTTTTAGATCAAGTAAATCATTTCTTGAGTAATGGTGTTGATGTTATTGATCTTGGTGCTCAAAGTACGAGGCCTGGGGCTGAAGAAGTTGGATCTAGTATAGAAATAAAAAGATTGATCCCATATCTAAAATTAATAAAATCTGAATTTCCAGATGTTTTAATTTCTATTGATACTTTTAATTCTGAAGTGGCTTACGAAGCTCTTTTAAATGGTGCTAATTGGATAAATGATGTCACGGGAGGAAGAAGAGATATAAAAATTTTGGATGTTGTATCAAAATTCAACTGTCCATTCGTCATAACTCATAGTCGTGGTAATAGTCAAAATATGAATCAACTCTCTAATTACCAGAATGTATTGAGTGATGTTAAGTGCTCGCTTGATAATTTAATAAAGAATGCTTTAGAAAAAAATATATCTGAAAGAAATATAATAGTGGATCCTGGAATTGGTTTTTCAAAGGATATCATTCATAATTTGGAAATCTTGAGAAACTTAGATGTATTTAAAAAATGGAATTTGCCAATTTTGATAGGTGCATCTAGGAAGAGATTTATAGGAGAAATTTTGAATGAGAAAAATCCAAAAGAAAGGGATATAGGAACACTTGCAATAAGTTGTCTTCTTTAACTCCTTCGATTTTATCCTCTACCTCTTGGTATAGTTCTTTCAACTGTTCAATATTCTCATCTGAAGTTTCCCAATATCCCCTACCATTAACTTCTAACAAAGTTCCAACAATTCTTCTGAAACTATTAGGATTAAGATCCATTAATCTTTTCCTCATCTCTTCGTCATTTATAAATGTTTCATTAGTTTCTTCATATACAAAATTATCTACTTGACCACTTGTCGCACTCCAACCAAGAGTGTAATTAAGTCTGTTAGAAAGTTCTCTAACTCCTTCGTAGCCAGATTTGAGCATACCTTCATACCACTTAGGATTTAAAAGTTTTGTTCTTGAGTCTAATCTGATAGTTTCTCCAAGTGTTCTAACTTGAGCATTAGAAGTAGTTGTATCCGCTATGTAGCTACTTGGTTCTTTCCCGTCATCTCTTAATGTCTTGATCAATTTTGTTGGATCCGAATCAAAATAATGACTTACATCTGTTAATGAAATCTCTGAAGAATCAAGGTTTTGAAATGTAACATCTGCTGTTTTCATTACTGACTCAAATACCTCTCTTTTTTGATTCATCTCACCTGGATTATCAGCATTAAAAGCATATGTTTTGCGTGATAAATACATTTCTTGTAATTCATTTTCTTCCTCCCATGTTGAATTTTCTACGGCTAAATTAACATTTGAACTGTAACTTCCACTTGCATTAGAGAATACTCTCGCTGAAGCTTCTCTGATAGAAGTGCCTTCTTTTTCTGCTTGTTCTAGTGAATGTTTCCTTACAAAATTAGATTCCAATGGTTCATCAGCTTCAGCTGCTAATTTTACTGCCTGATCTATTAATGCCATTTGATTAATAAATAGATCTCTAAATACTCCTGAACAGTTAACTACTACATCTATTCTTGGCCTACCTAATTCTTCTAAAGGGATTAATTCTAGTTTGTTAATTCTTCCAACAGAATCTGGTTTTGGTTTTACCCCAACAAACCATAAGATTTGTGCAAGTGATTCTCCGTAAGTTTTGATGTTATCAGTACCCCATAAAACACAGGCTATTGTTTCAGGCCAAGTTCCTTGCTCTTCTTTTTGTCTTTCAATTAATTTGTCAACAACAGACTTCGCTGCAGCTACTGCTGCTGTAGTTGGGATTGATTGAGGATCAAGTGCATGGATATTTTTACCACTGGGCAAAACACCTGGATTTCTTATGGGATCTCCACCTGGTCCAGGTAAAACATAATTTCCATCTAGCGCTTTAATGAGGCTATCCATTTCTTTGTCTGCGCAGACCTGTTCCAGACAGAAAAGTAAGTAATCAAATAATTTATTTAATTCCTTCTGATTAACTTCATTAAATNNNNAGTTCACCTTTATTATTACCATCATAAATTTGTTCAATAGTTAGACCGATGGATTCTGCGAGTAATCCAGGAAGAGATCTTAATCCTTCTTGTTCTCTCTCTAAAGAAGCAATATTTACAAGTGTTGCAACAGCTTCTTCTGCTGTTGGAGCTTCTCCAATAGTATGAAGACCGCAAGGTAACAATCTACTTTCAATTTCCATCAACTGTTTATAGACATTACCAACAAATAAATCTCTTTCATCTATTGAAAGTTCTTCTACGTCTTTTGAAGGAAGCTCTACATCTTTGTCAAGGTTACATTGTTTAGAAGTCTCAACTATTGCATTAACAATTTGAATACCCCTGCTATTTTCTCTTAATTGTTGATAAGAACCAACGAGTTCACTTAGTTCTTTAAGTCCTTTGTAGAGTCCTGCATTTTCCGCTGGAGGAGTCAGATAACTAATAGTTGAAGCATATCCTCTTCTCTTCGCAATTGTTGCTTCAGATGGATTATTCGCAGCATAGTAATACAAATTAGGCAATGATCCAATGAGAGAATCCGGATAGCAAGTTTCACTCATGCCCATCTGTTTACCAGGCATAAATTCAAGTGATCCATGAGTTCCAAAATGAAGAACAGCATCAGCTCCCCAGATTTTTTCTACATAAGTGTAATAAGCAGCAAAACCATGATGAGGACTAGCACTTCTTGAATAAAGTAATCTCATTGGATCACCTTCATAACCGAATGTAGGTTGAACTCCTATAAAAACATTTCCAAAATGTTTTCCATAGATAAGGAGGTTTTGTCCATCACTATTAAGGTTTCCAGGAGGTTTACCCCAATTTTCTTCAAGTCTTTGTGAATATGGTGTGAACTCTTCGTATTCTTTTACTGACATTTTATGAGCAATATTTAACTCGGGAGAGCCGTCCATTGCTTCAGGGTTATTAATTACTTTTTCCATTAATTCTTTTGAATTACTTGGAAGTTCATCTATTTGATATCCTTTCGATTTCATTTCAAGAAGTACTCTATAAATTGAACCAAAAACATTCAAGTATGCTGCCGTACCAACATTTCCTTTGTCTGGTGGAAAACTAAATACTGTGATGGCTAATTTTTTATCCTTTCTTTGTTTAACTCTTAAAGTTGACCATTTTATTGCTCTTTCAGCTATTACATCAACTCGATCTTGGAGCGTATGCGCCTTACCTGTAGCATCATCACGACCTGAGAGAATAATAGGTTCAATAGCACCATCAAGCTCTGGAATTGCAATCTGAAGTGCTACCTGAACAGGGTGTAAACCTAGATCACTATCTTCCCATTCTTGTGTGGTTTGGAAGACTAATGGAAGTGCAACCATATAGGGTCTGTTTAACCTTTTTAGGGCTTCAATAGCTTTAGGATGATCTTGTCTTGCTGGCCCACCAACTAGTGCAAATCCTGTTAGAGATACAACTCCATCTACTATAGGTTGATCTTTATTTATGGAATCATAATAAAATTCATTAACTGGTTTAGAAAAATCTAGACCTCCACAGAAGATAGGTAGTACTCTCGCACCTCTGTATTCCAATTCTTGAATAACAGCAACGTAATGAGCATCATCTCCCGTAACGATATGACTCCTTTGAAGCACTAAACCTATTGTTGGAGTTTTGTCATCTTTAGGATTTATATCTTTCCTATTATTTTCCCAATTTTGATATTCTTTAAGACTTTCAAACATGCAAGGAGCAAGAGGATGCCAAATTCCTAAATCTGGGAATGTTTCAGGGTCTTGAATTTTGAATTCTTCTATTTGATCTTTTATGATTTCTGAAACAGCGTACTTTTCAGAAATCATTAACAAGAAGTTTTTTAAGTTCTCAGTGGTACCACCTAACCAGTACTGAAAACTTAGAATAAATGTTCTAGCATCTTGAGCTTTTTCTACTGGTAGATATTTAAGTATTGAAGGTAGTGTATTTAATAACTTCAACATTGAATCTTGGAAACTTGCTCCATCAGATTCTTTTTTCTTTTTTATTAAATCTCCAATAATACTTTTAGATTGACCAAGTTGGGCCATACTAAATGAACCTAGCTTATTTAATCTCATTACCTCTGGCATGGAGGGGAAAACAATTGATGCTTTAAGTTTGTCTTTAAATGGAGATACTGCATCAACAACTTTTTGAGCAAGGTCTTCAATGAAAATTAGAGAAGCAACGAATATATCTGCATTAGCTATATCTTCTTTAAAATCTTCAAAATTACTATCATTCCTAAGTTCTTCGATAAGATAGCCGCTAAGGTCTATACCTATTGGCCCATTCATCTTATTTATTGACTTTGCAGCTTCCGTTAAGGAATTTTGGTATTGTGGCTCAAGGACAACATAAACTGCTTTTATTACAACTTTGTGTTTGTTATCCTCAACAGGAGATACTCTGCGGTTTGCTGAGCGGACCTGCGTAAACATTGATTTTCTTTAAGTATTTCTACCAGCCTACGAATGAAAAGACGTTATTGTGTGCAATATAAATAGCGTGTAACAACCTTTAAAAAAAAATTTTTTAAAAAAATGATTGAAAATTCTAAAAAACCTATACCAGTACTAGTTTCCGGAGCTTTAGGCAGAATGGGTAGCGAAGTTGTTAATACTGTATTAAATTCTACAGATTGTGAACTTGTCGCAGCAATCGACATAAACGAAAAGAACAATGGCTCAAATATTTCTGAATTATTGAAGGTAAAAAATTGTGATGTTTTTGTTTCAAATGATTTTGAAGGGACTTTATGTTCCGTTAGTCAAAATTATAGAAATGAAAAAATAAAACCTGTTTTGGTTGATTTTACTCATCCTGATTCTGTATATGAAAATACCAGATCAGCTATTGCATATGGGGTATCACCAGTAGTAGGAACTACAGGTCTAAGCCCTTCGCAAATAAAAGATTTGTCTGTTTTTGCTCAGAAAGCATCGGTTGGTTGTGCAATAATTCCTAATTTTTCAGTAGGTATGGTTCTTCTTCAGCAAGCGGCATCTGTAGCTGCAAGGTTTTACGACAATATTGAATTAATTGAGATGCATCATAATCAAAAAGCTGATTCTCCTAGTGGGACGTGTATAAAAACTGCAGAAATGATTGAAGAATATCCAAAGAAATTTAATCAGAATTTAGTAAAAGAGTCTGAGTCATTGAAAGGTGTACGCGGTGGGCTCAGAGATTCAGGAATTAATATACATTCTGTACGATTACCAGGATTACTCGCTCATCAGTTAGTAATTATGGGATCTCCAGGTGAAACTTACACAATTAAACATGACACTATTGATAGAAAGGCATATATGCCAGGAGTTTTACAGGCTATTAAAAAAATTGGTAATTATGAAACTTTAGTTTACGGACTTGAAAAATTGATTTTTTAAAATGTTAATTCCAATTAATTCAAGTCAAATTTCAAAACTTATTCCTGCAGTTGGTACAGGAAGTCAATTTAAGTACGCGTTGGGGAATCCTAGAAAAATTCTTCAAAGAGTAATAGTTTCTTCAATTGGTGGATTTATCTCATTAATTATTAGTTCGACTGGAGATCAAACTAATAATTTCTGGTTATTCCTATGTGTAGGTTTCTTTTTGTATATCATCTGGGGCCCAATTCTTGAATCAAGTAGAAAAAATTTGCAATTAAGAAAATATAAATTTTTTTCTATATTTGATGGCTATATATCAGATATCTATAAAACAGAAAAGATTGAAAGTTCAAGAGAACAATCTAATAGGCAAGGTCGATTAGAAGTTATCGAAAACAAAAGGACTTGGTTAGTACTTGAATTAGAAGATGAAGATGGTTATTTGGAAAAATTAAGTTTTCCTATGGAAAATAAGCACAGTCAAATTAGGGTGGGTTCGAGTATTAGATGTTTAATAACATCTGATAACCGTAATTTTGACAGAGATTTTTATTTGACCGATGCTTGGCTTCCTGAAATTAACTTATGGGTTGGTGAGTACCCCTATTTATTAAGACCAGCATTTGAGGAAATTTGCTATATTTATCTGAATAGATAGTTGATGTTTATATAATACGATGAAAAATAAATTCAATTTTAAAATTGTTGGATCAGGTCCCACAGGTTTATTACTTTCAATTGCACTTTCAAAATTTGATTGCAATATTTTTTTAACTGATTTATTAACAAAAGATAGATTAATTGATAAAGATAAAACTTATGCAATTACTCACTCAACAAGAAAAATCTTATCTAAATTCAGACTTTGGGAAAAATTAGAACCATTTTTATTTGGCTTTGATACCCTTTCAATTTCAGATAGCGTAACTTCTGCTTTCACCAATTTATCAACTTCTGACTTAGATGATGATATAAGTTCTGCCGAAAATATTGGCTGGGTAGTTAAACATTCGGATCTCATGAACGTATTTTTTCAAGAGATTGATAATTATGAAAATATTTTTTTTATGACACCACAGAGATTGTTACGTAAAAAAATATTATTTGATTATCAATTCTTTTCAACTGGAGCAAATTCACTTGATAAAAAATTCTTAGATTTTGTTGATATAAAAAAATCTTACAGTCAGTCTTGTTTAACTTTTAAAGTTTCTCTTAGAGGTCATTGTGAAAAGCGTGCTTATGAAATTTTTAGAAAAGAAGGCCCACTTGCATTATTACCTTTAGAAAAAAACTTATATCAAGTAATTTGGACTTCCAGTACATTAAAGGCAATTGAAAGGTTGAATTCTGACAAGAATTTTTTAATGGATAATTTATCAACAATCTTGCCTAATGAATTTAAGTTGGACCAAATAATTGGCGAATTTAATATTTTTCCTGTTTCATTATCCTTAAATTTACCAGTTTTAAATTTTAAAAAATTAGTTTTTGTAGGAGATGCATTTCATACATTTCATCCTGTTGGTGGTCAGGGTCTAAATACTTGCTGGAGAGATGTTAATACTATTTATGATCTTTTTAATAAAAATACTGCTATTACTAAATTGCAATTGATATTATTTAAATTTAAGTATTTTTCAAGCAGAATTTTAGATATTATTGTCACTATTTTTATAACTGACTCGTTGATATCAATTTTTGCTAATCGAAACGTTTTTTTATTTCCAATAAGGAAATTTTCATTTTTACTTTTAAATAAATTTCTTTTTACAAGAAAATTAGTCCTTAATCAAATGACTAAATCTCTCATTTACTCAAGTATTAAATAGAATTCATGAATAATTATTTATCTAGAGAAATGATAATTTATTTATTTAATGTATTAGGTTTAGATGAATCTACTATTGAACTTGGTATAAAATTATCTATAAAAAATAACACTCCATTACCAATATTATTATGGAGTTATGGAATGCTAACTATTGAAGAACTAGATAAGTTATATTCATTTTTATTTCAAAAAATGGATTAATAATTCTGTTATAATTAACTTATATCTTAATCGAGAACAATTACAGATTTAACTAAGGGAAATCAGGTATCAAGACAATCTATAGAGAAGCTTGATTTATTATTAATAATCCTAGAAACTATTGATTTAAATGGTATTCAATCCCTTTACGCTTTATCAAATAGACTTGATTTAAATGATGTTCTGCCAAATAAAATTACTATTTGGAAATTAAGGAATAATAATCCATTGAGAAAATCTTATGTTAACAACAATATTAAAGTAAACGAATTCGATGCCTTAATTAAAATCACCGTTGAAATGTCTAAATATTTATATCCTTATATCAGAGAGATACTGAAATCTAAAGAAGATATTAAAGAGAATTCAATTATTTGGAATGATTTTAATAAGAGATTTATTGAGTTGATTAAAGAGAGATTTAATGTAGATAGTATGAGAGTGAAAAAGCTTTTAAATCAAGCTGAAAATGGTGAGACTATAATAAAATCTTTGCTTATTTTATCTTTTTGTATTTCAAATCAGGGTTATCAAAAGTTGAAGAATTTTTTATACGATTTTTAATATGATGCAAAATAAATTGTCATTTCATCAATCTTCAGTAAGTCTCGAAATAATCGGATTGCCAGATTATTCCAATAATGAAAATAAAGATCAAATATCTATAATTTCTCAATGGAAATTAACCATAGTTGATAAACCACTTATTGAAGGCAAAATTGAACATTTAGGGCCTATTATGGATGCTTTTTATATTTATTCAAATCTTTTAATCAAAAACGAAATTCCAATATATGAGTCTAAATTAATCGATATAAAAGCCGATAATCTCCACATACATAATATTGTTCTCAAGAGCTCTAAAGCAAATGTAAAGCCTTTAGTTCTAAAGATTGGTAATTCATTGCTTTCAGATACCATAAATTGTTTTGATCAGTTAAATGAATCGCCAAAAGTAAGAATAAAAAAAACAGATACACTTACTAAAATTCCTAAAAAATTAAGATTTGGGCCAAATAAAAAAGTTAAATTTTTGAATTTCTTTATTCCACCATTTTTTGCAATTTGCACTTTAATTCTATTCTCTTCTTCTTTTATTTATTTTTATAGTCCTTTTGAAAATATAGAAAAAAAAGAACTAACAAATCCTAAATAAAGAGCAATTAGCATCTTAAATACAAACACGATACTATAGGTTAATTTCTTCTCAGAGTTATTCAAATTTTTCTTTGAGCTTTGATTTATGGCAGATTTAAACATCCCAAATTTGAATATTAAACCTGATAAATATATTTTTAAAAAAAAATTAAATTTAAGAAGAAAATCTAAAAGAAGACTATTTACTGAATCTTTCTTTTTGTTTATTTTGAGTGTTTTATTAGTTTATATAAATTATTTAATTCCTAATAAAAATTTGCTGTTACAAAATCTACCTTCGACATTTAATAAATCTTTTTTATTATTGATTGATCTCTTTTCATATCTCTATGAGATATTTTTGGTGATTTTTATTTTTGTATCTTCTTTTACTGCTCTTATTTTAATGATAGGTTCATTTAATAGGTTATTTAAAGTCTCTAAGAGAAAGTCAAAACAAATTGTTTATAAATAATTTCAAATAGGCTGCATTAGGCCACCACTTCCTGAATCTGAATCATCATCATCATTTTCTGTTTCTTCTCCAAATAATGCAAATATGCCTAATACAATTGATGAAAGAATAATTGATAAGGGTAAAATCGAAGTTTGGATTCCGACGTCTATATATTCACCCATAAAATAAATAAATTTTTATAAACCTAACCGAAATCAAACTGATTCGCGGATTTTAAATAATTATTTAATAATTTAATCTGTTTTAATAAGTTCTTTATCGAAATTCTTTATTTCTCTTTCAAAAGACCCGAACCACAACATTAGTTGATCAATTTGATTTTGAATTTCAGTTGCACCTAAGCCCCTTATAGTGATGATTGAAAATTGTTCGCCTTCATTAAAATTAAATTTATTTTGAACACTACTTGCCAAAGAATTTTTAAGAATTTTAAAAGTAGAATTTTTTAATTTTGTCTCTATCAAGATGTTTGGCTTTTTGAGCTTGATCTTATTAAAACCACATTTTTTAGCTAGTAATTTTAGTCTCATTATCATAATTAAGGACTCAACAGGTTTGGGTAAGTTTCCATATCTATTAACCCAGTCTGTAGCTAATTCAGTTAATTCATCATTATTTGAACATTCAGTAACAGATTTGTAAGCTTCAAGCTTCTCTTCTCTGTTTAATATCCATGTTGCAGGTATAAATGCATTTATTGGTAGATCAATTTGAGTGTCGTTAACTTCAGGTATTTCTTGCCCGCTGATTTCTGAAATAGCCTCATGGAGCATTTCTATATATAAATCATATCCAATAGCATTAACCTTTCCACTTTGTTCTTCTCCTAGTAAACTACCAACACCTCTTATTTCCATATCTTTCATTGCAAGTTGGTATCCACTACCTAGTTCTGAAAAGTCTTTTATCGCTTTCAATCTTTGTTTTGCAGCGTCATTAATTTTATTTATATTTGGATAAAATAACCAAGCATGTGCTTGTACACCGCTTCTACCAACTCTTCCTCTAAGTTGATAAAGTTGTGAAAGGCCAAATTTGTGAGAATCTTCAATAATGATTGTATTTACTTTAGGGATGTCTAATCCACTTTCAATTATCGTTGTGCATATCATTAGATCTACTTCTCCATTATTAAAAGCAATCATTGCATTTTCAAGCTCTGTTTCGTTCATTTGCCCATGAGCAACAATAAATTTTAAGCTGGGAAACATATTTTTTAATTTGTTTACAGCTTGATCTATATCAGAAATTCTTGGAAGAACATAAAAAATTTGACCTCCCCTATCAAGTTCTTGATTAATTGCAGTTCTTATAACATCCATATCTATTTCAGATAAATATGTTTTTATTGATCTTCTTGATGGTGGAGGAGTGTTTAGTAAGCTCATTTGTCTTAGTCCAGATAAGCTCATATAAAGAGTTCTTGGAATTGGAGTTGCCGAGAGAGTTAAAACGTCTATGTTGGTTTTGATTTTTTTTATTTTCTCCTTTTGCCTTACTCCAAATCTTTGTTCTTCATCAATAACTAGTAGTCCTAAGTTTTTAATTTCTATTTCTTTTCCTAAAATTTGGTGCGTTGCTACAACTAAATCAATTTTGTTATTTTTCAAACCTGCATAGATTTCCTTTCTTTCATTAACAGTTTTGAATCTATTGAGTAATGATACTTTTATTGGGTAAGGTGAAAATCTATTACTTATTGTTCTCCAATGTTGCTGAGCTAGGATTGTTGTAGGTGCTAGTAATATTACCTGTTTGCCTGATGTAATAGCCTTAAAAATAGCCCGAACAGCTACTTCTGTTTTGCCAAATCCTACATCTCCACAAACTAGCCTGTCCATTGGCTTTTCGCTTTCCATATCAGATTTTATTTCTTCTACAGCAGTAATTTGGTCAGGTGTTGGTTGATAAGGGAATGATTCCTCTAATTCATCTTGCCAAGGACCATCTTCTGGGTAAATGTAACCCTTTAATTTTTCTCTCTTTGCATAAAGTTTTAAAATATCGACAGCAACTTTTTTGATTTGTTTCTTATTTTTTTCTTTTATTTTTTCCCATTCTGTCCCTCCTAATTTATTTATTTTCGGCTTTATTTTTCCGCTTGATCTATATCTGTTAACACTACCAAGTTGATCAGCGGCAACACTTATCTTTCCATCTTGATACTGAATGACTAAATAATCTCTTGAATCTCCAGTTATATTTATTTTTTCTATTTTTAAAAATTTTCCTATTCCATGATTTTTATGAACTATAAAATCACCGGGACTAATCTTATTTACATTTATATTTGAATTGACACTTCTTTTTTTTCTTCTTATGAATACATTATTAAAAAGAGATTGTTGTGAAAATAATTCTTTATCTGTTATCAGGACAACTTTCCATATCGGAAGATAAAACCCCTCGATTTCGTAATTGTTCTTATTTTTTAAAATTAGAGGAGTTGAATTATTAATTGACTTATATGCTTCATCAATATCATTAGGATTGTTTAAGAAGTTTGCATTACATTCGTGCTCAAAAAGTAAAGTCCTTGTTCTCAATGGTTGTGCTGATAATATCCATACTTTTTCATTATTTTTTATATTTTTATTTATATCATTGGATAATTTCCCTACATTTTTAGAGTATGAATTTAATCTTTTATCGTTTAACAAAAATCTATTATCAATATTGATTTTAGATTCAAATTCATAAAATTTTATTAAATTAAAATTTCCTAGTGAATTTAATATTTCGTCAAACTTTAAATGCAAATTAGGTTTGGCCTCTAAATTAATGTCATTATTTTTAAGGTTCTCATTTAATTCATACGTACAATTATCAAAATTACTTTCTGAATCTAGATACCAATTATTTGCAAATTTTTTACAATCTTCTAATTCATCAATTACAAGAATTGTTTCCCTATTTATAAAATCTATTATGTTTGAGGGTTCTTCTTCAATTATTCCTAAATAACGATCAAGATTATTTTTATTTATATCTTCTGAATTAAAAAGATTGTTCTTGGATAAATTATTTAACTTATCTTTTATTAGCAAATCAAATCCAGCCTGTATTATTTCAATATTATTTATACTTTCTAATGTTTTCTGTGTATGGGGATCATATTCTCTTATTTTCTCAATTACATTATCAAAAAATTCTAATCTTATAGGAAACTCATTATTGACAGGATAAATATCTATTATTTCCCCTCTCCTACTCCAGAATCCTTCAGTTGAAGTTACATTATCCTTTGTATAGCCCAACAAAGTAAGTTTATTTGCTAATTCTTGAATCTCGATTTGAACTCCTTTTTGCAAATCTAACTTGTTTTCAATTAATAGGTTTTTATTTATTAGATGAGGTTGTAGTGATCTCTCAGTTGATATAACAATATTAAGTTCATTTTTCTCTTTTTTTATTAATTTGGATAAAACAGTAAGCTGACTAAATTCAATCTCTTTGGATTTATTAATTGATGAGTATGGTAGATGTTCTGTTGGAGGATAATATAAAACTGCTTTATCATTTATACTTTCAAAATAACCAATCCATTTGTAGGCAATTTCTACATTAGGACAAATTAATAATATATTTTTTTCCTCTTTTTTTGCGATGCTATCTAATATTATTGATTTTGCATATCTACTTGAACCAACAATATTTAATTCATTATTTTTTGAAATTCTTTTTATTAATTCAGAAGTAATTTGTGAGTTCGAAATATAATCAACTAAAGTATTTAAACTCATTTATAACTATCAATCTTGATTACAAATAACCGATACATTATATTAGATTTTATACTGATTGTGAATAATATTTGATGGATTCAGCCGCAATAAATTCTTTTATACCCACACTAGATCAGGTAGACAGTTGGTACGAAATCTTTACACTTTTACCAATATTAATTGCTCTAGAATTATTATTATCGGCAGATAATGCTGTAGCACTAGCTTCTCTTACTAAATCCCTCGATAGTTCAGAATTAAGGTCAAGAGCCTTAAATATTGGTATAACAATATCTTTATTATTTAGAATTATTCTAATCATATTATCTAATGTTCTTCTAAAGTTTATTCTCATTAGAGTTTTTGCTGGTTTTTATTTAATTTATTTATTCTTCTCTAATGTTTTTTTAAATTCAGATATAGAAAACGCTGAAAATGGGACAGATAATAATAAAAATAATTTTAGGTTTTTAAGGGTTGTAGCGCTTCTTTCAATTACTGATTTTGCTTTTTCCATAGACAGTATCACTACTGCAGTAGCTATAAGTGATCAATACATATTAATTATATTTGGAGCAGTGATTGGAGTATTAGCCTTAAGATTTACATCGGGGATTTTTCTAAAACTTCTGGATATATTTTCTAGATTAGAAACAGCCGGTTACGTAGCAATTTTAATAGTTGGGATTAAACTTTTACTAAATACGTTAATTAAAGAATCTATTCTTCCAGACTATTATTTTTATTTTTTGATTCTTTTTGCTTTCATTTGGGGATTCTCTAAAAAAGAATCTAAAACTTAATCTGAGAGATATTCACCTACTGATGGCTTTAACTGTTGTATCAATTGCTTTTTGCTAGAAATGTTTTTGCCTTCAAGTTTTGCTTCTAACAAAATAATCGGATCAGTTTTAGTTGAAATTATAATTCCTTCATTTTCTATTACAGCAAGAATAATACCTGGTCTTGAATAATTGCTCATGAAAAGGTATTTTTCATTTTTAATTACATCACTAGTCAAAACTTTGATTTTAAGTATTTTAAGGTTCTTACCTCTAAAATTTGTATTTGTTCGTGGGTATAATCCTTTTATTTTTTGAGAAATTTTAATTGCCTCATTACCCCAATCAACTTTAAAGTCTGATTTTTCAATCATTCTTGCGTAAGTAATTTCTCTTCCAAGGGTATTTTGTTTTATTAATTGAGGATTAGTATTTTTATTAATATTTTCTTCGATTAAAGATGTGGCATTTAAAAATAATTTTGCCGATAAATTACTAAGTTTTTCCGATAGTGTATTTAAATTATCGTTATTATTAATTTTAATTTTTTCTTCCAACAATATGTCGCCAGTATCTAGTCCCTCATTCATTTTCATAATTCCTACACCAGTAAATTCATCGCCTTTTATTAGGGACCATTGAATTGGGGCGGCACCACGCCATCTTGGCAGTAATGAAGCATGTGCGTTCCAACAACCAAATTTTGGGATTTCCAATATCTCTTTGGGTAAAATTTTCCCGTAAGCTATAACAATAAATAAATCACAAGAAAGTGATTTAAGTTCATTTATAAAATCTATATTGCCCCTGATTTTTTCTGGAGTATAAATTTTTATAGATTCTTTCTCAGCAATGCTTTTTACAGGTGAGGCTATTAATTTATTTCCCCTAGATCTCTTCTTATCCGGTTGGCTAACTACTGCAATTACCTCGTGCTTAGATTTAATAAAAATATCAAGACTAGGAATTGAATATTCAGGTGTTCCCCAGAATATAATTCTCACGCGTCACCAGTTATTGATAATTCATCTACCCATATATGTGGAGAAATTCCACTTGTTGTTACCTCCTGGCTTGATTCAATATTTACTATATTTTTCAAAAGATATTTGATATCCCCTGCTACGGTGGCAGATTCTATTGAGATTTTTTTTCCGTTTTTGTAGAGCCATCCATCAAATGGAAGAGAAAATGAACCTTGACTTGCTCTGACACCTGCATGGATTGCATTTAACTCTTCTACATATACAAATTCTCCCTCATAAGTAGAGTGATCTAGTGATGTTTTTAGATCAAAGTTTTCATCTGATTTTTCAACTACGATCCAATCAGGAGATACTGAGACTTTTGATCCTAGTCCAGCGTGGCCAGTGGGAGTCGTTTTAAATATTCTTGCAGTTGATTCAGAATGTATAAAATTTTCAATTCTCCCTCTGTTAATTAGACATAGTCTTTTGGTTGGGGTTCCCTCTCCATCAAATGGTGTTGAAGAAATATTCTTTTCGTGAAGGCCATCATCATAAATATTAAGTGCTTCTGTAGATAGTTTCTCTCCGATTGAATTTTTATTAGATAAGCTCACTCCATCTATGATGCTTCTAGCATTAAACATTGAGCTAAAGGCGTTAATGATAGTTAAAAAAGACTCTGGGGAAAAACATATTAAATATTTATCAGTTTTAATAGATGAATAATTTAAATGAGAAATTGTTTTATTTGAAGCCTCTTTAATACACGACTCTATATCTATATCATCAGCTCCATATCCAAGTTTTACGGAACCTGAACTACGAGGCTTCTTATTTTTCTCTTCTGCTCTTGCATATAAATATAGTGCTGCTTGACTTTTGGAATAACTTCGAAAGGCACCCTCACTATTTGCATAAACTCTCTCAAAGAAACTCTCAGATAAACCATTATATGGAACAGATTTTATGGATTCATGACTTTCTAATAGTTTTACTTCCGCTTCTCTTAAAACTGTAAGTAATTTTTTTATTCCAACAGGATTTCTTTTTTTAACTTCCTTAACTTTAATAGGATCCTTCGCTAGTGGTGAAAATTCTGTAGTTTCATTCTTATTGCCGAAATCAGAAGCTATATTTGCTTGCTTAAGAGCCTTTTTAATACCAGATTCACTAATATCACTTGTTGTAGTAATACCAACTAGATTAGATTGATTCCAAACTCTTATAGTTAAAATTTGCTTTTGTGATGCCTTAAGTTGTTTAGCCTCTCCTTTATCTACTTGCACAGAATAATCATTAGAAAAGCTTGCTCCATAATCCCATTTTTTAAGATTTAGGAAATCTGCAGCTTTGGAGATTTGAGTTGTGATTTCTCTTGAATTCATATCTTATCTTCCGCCAACAGTTATTGAATCAACCTTAATATGAGGTTGGCCAACAGTTACGTTGACACTTCCACTAATGGATCCACAGAATCCAGGAGCCAATTCGAGATCATTTCCGCACATTGATATTTTTGGCATAACTTCTTTAGCCTCACCGATCAATGTTGCTCCCTTTACTGGACTAGTTAATTTTCCATTTTTAATAAGATATCCTTCTTCTACCGCAAAATTAAATTGTCCTGTAGCACCTACACTGCCACCACCCATTGATTTGCAGTAAAGACCATCACTAATACTATTGATTAAATCCTCTTTCGAGTGCTCACCTTTAGCTATATAAGTATTTCTCATTCTTGAAGCTGCAGCAAAAGAATAATTTTGTCTTCTTCCACTTCCTGTTCTTTTATGGCCAGTTCTTAATTCACCTGCCCTGTCAGATATGAATTTTTTTAAAATTCCATCTTTTATAAGAACTGATTTTTCGGGTTCCATACCTTCATCATCTACTGATAATGAACCGAAGGATCCTTCTGATATCCCTTCATCTATTGCTGTTACAGATTCATGTGCAATTTTTTCATTCAATTTATTCTCAAATGGTGTTGTTCCTCTCTCTATTTGAGTAGTTTCAAGTAAATGACCACAGGCTTCATGGAATATAACGCCACCAAATTTATTAGCTAATACAACAGGCATTTGTCCTGCATCAACATAATCTGCATACAACATGTTCATTGAACTTTCAAACACATCATTAGCTGCTTTTTCGTGATCCCATAATCTAAATTCATTAGGCATTCCTGACGATCCAAATCTTCTACTTCCACTAGATCTATATTGGGCATCACTTGCAATTACGTTGAGACCAACTGTTTGATGCAATCTAATATCTGAGACATAGGTTCCGTCACTGGAGGCTATAATTACTTCTTGAAGATTTCTTGAGTAACTTCCTTTCCTAGTTATTATTTTATTATTTTTTTTTAAAGACTTTGTGCTAACTAGTAGTTTTTCACTTATCTCATGAATAGATGGGACTTCATTAATCCATTTTTTCTTGGATAAACTATAGTCCCTATGTTTATTTAAACCGTTAAATACTTCTCTTTTGTTGTCTGTTATGTCTAACATCTCAACAGCTTGAGATACCGATCTCATCAAGCCATGCTTTGTTAAATCATTTGTACTTACAAATCCATCCTTTTTCCCCTTGAAGATTCTAATGCCAGCACCCCTTCCAAATGATGGACTTACACTTGTAATAAAATCTTCTTCTGCTAACACGCTTGAGTTGTCAGTATTCTCTATAAATATTTCTACAAAATCAGCACCAAGTCCAATTCCGTAGAAAATGATTTCTTCTAATAAATCTTTATTGCAACTACCAAAAACGATTTCATTTGATTTGATTTGTGACGAAAGCATATGAGTCTATAAATCTTCTCTGTATTAAAGATTATCTAATCGAAGGTTGGAAATCTTTGCTATCAAGAGGTTTTAATAAGTATAGTCTTAATAACTGGTAACCGTTTGATAAATATTTAGGTAATTTTTTAAAAGTTTTAGATACTTTATTTCCATCACTGTTTGCAATATCAGAAAGAACCTTATTATTCTCTACTATTTTATCTAATCTTCCATAAAAAGATTTATCATAAACGTCCATTACTACAGGGAAAACTCTAGCTGCAGTTTCATTTGTTTTATTAATAACAAACTGGTCGTAATCTCTGGCATCTAAACCTAAAGAACTGTAGAAATCTTTTTTAATTCCCAAATCCCTTGCATACATAGTTGCAAATACAGCTAATAGAAAGAACCTTGACCATAACTTGGATGTTAATGGAAGATTATTCAAGAAATATCTAAACCTATGGAAGTAGTCGAATAATGGGTGTGTAAAAGTAGAGCCGCCAATGGTAATTTTTTGGCTTAATGATTTAACAGTACGTGGCTGTGCTTTCATTAATGCGTCAAAGAAATCCCCATGTCTATTTTCATCTTGACACCAATTTTCAAAGTAATTAAATAGTGGAAAAATTTTGCTATCAGGGTTCTTTTCGAGATGCCTATAAATTGCTATGTATCTCCAATAACCTATTTTTTCGGATAAATAAGTAGCGTAAAAAATACTTCTTGGAGGGAAATAAGTGTAATCTTTATTGGCTGTTAAAAAACCTAAATCTAACTGAAGTCCAAAGTCACTCATTGATTTATTTAAAAAACCTGCATGTCTTGCTTCATCTCTGGCCATATGAGCAAAACATTCAGCAAGTAGAGGGTTTTTGACTTTAATTCTCTTACTAAGTTCCTTGTAAAGTAAAAAACCTGAAAATTCTGATGTACAACTTCCCTCGAGAAAATCAACAAAAAGCTCTCTTGTCTCAGGATCTAATTTTTCTGCAGCGCCTTCAAATTCACTATTTCTTACAAAATGATGTTCAAAGTCTGTTGTATAGAATCTTGGGGACAAAATTGTTTCTTTTGCTGGTATCTTTCCATTATTAATATCTTTTTTATTTTTTGATTCAACAGTTGATTGAGCCATTTTTTATTCGGTTTATTAATACTATTATTTACTATGATTTGTATTTTCGAGGGAAAAGTTAACTTGGTGTTATTGTTTTTCTAATTAACTCCTATTAACTTTTGCCCATTCAATCTTTGAAGTACTCGTGAAATAATTAATTTTAGGGTAATTCTTTTTTCGTCAATAAGAAAGGATTCAATAATACTGGGTTGTTGATTAGGTTTTGATAAAGAAATACTTTTTAATGAACTAATGTCATCCTTCTCAAAGGATAACCAAAAGTTACATGTATCTTTAATTTCACAATTTATTACCCAACATTTATCTCCAGCAATAGGTCTATTTGTGTTAGTGAGGTTAATATTGTTTATTTCTAATCCTCTTTGATTAATTTCCTCAGTAAGCGAAGGAATTAGGTGTATGTTAATAAATTCTTGGAAAGGCTTTTTCTCTACTGGGAGTTCTTTTTTTGGTTTTGTTAAAGGTTTTTCGGGAGTATTAATTTCATTTTTTATAACAACTTTAGTAGCAGAATCAGCATTATTTAAATCCATATTGATAATTTTTTCTGTTTTAGGTCCTTTTATTTCCTCAGAGTTTGCTTTAGTAGTGTTGTCAGATATTTCTTTATTG
>LUMT01000335.1_pt2 | contig 21439 bp, 21 predicted proteins | sample 729741 | NCBI WGS metagenome assembly LUMT01 (sample SAMN03860299, study PRJNA289734) | marine metagenome | biome: seawater column; feature: ocean; material: water; isolation source: Red Sea water column Station 192 - depth 50m | place: Saudi Arabia: Red Sea | collected 2011-10-15 | depth 50 m
GCTCACGCACCAGGTTTAATAAGATTTTTTGCAGTTACACCAGACTTAGTTTTGCCTATTATTTTTCTTACACAGTTTTGGATATTTGCTTCTTTAATTATATCTACAAAACAAATATTAAATTTAAAGTCTAATTTAAAATCTTTTGGAGTAGTGTTTTTATCTTTTCTTATAATTGCTTTTCTCTCAATAACATTCATTATAAATAGAATGAACTCAATTCCAGTCAGCAATATTAGTTAAAGAGGAAATACAGTCTTTGAAGTTCTGCAAGATTTACACAACTTATATCCTGTCATAATTAAATTTTGCGTAACGCTTTCATCTTCTTTATGACATTCTTCACAAATCTCGTCTAAATCTTTTAAATTTTTTTCCAAAAAATCATCTTTTTTTTTATCAGTCATTATCTGTTAAACCAGCTCCTGCAGTTCTTGATTTAGATTCCTCGCTTTCCTCAACATAAGTTTTAATTGAAAGTTTATGCATTTCTAACCAGTCATCCTCGGAGAAGTTATTTTTATTATCTAAAAATTTAATATTTATTTTGTCTGATTTTTCTAAAATATCTCCACTTAAATAATTAGAATAAATAGATTCATTAAAATTAAACAAAAACTCTTTATTGTCCATTTTTAAGAATATTCTTTTACCAACAATCTCTGACGCCCTACTCAAAAAAGATAAAAATATGAGAGGAAAAGCTATTTTATTAATTTCAATTTCATTAAATTTTAAAATTACAGGTGATTGATCATAAAAATTTAACCCACAAAATATCGGACAATAATATCCTTTTGCTGTATTTGAAGGTGAAATTTCTCCAATATTTTCAAAGTTACTAATATTATAAATTTTAAAGTATTGGTTAAGATTTTTAAGTCCTGGCAAACCAAACATTTCAAGTAATCTTATATTTTTTCCAACTTCCTCAGAAATACCCCATGAAAAACCTTTAGCCTTAGTTGCTCTTTTAATTGTAGTTTCTATTTCGCTATAACTTCTCATACGAAATTAATTATACATCCAATAATTATCAAAATTTGAGAGTTCTGATGGCAAAGGTGCGCCCTGAAACATGCAAATACGTAACCACTTGTCTGATCTAGGATCAAATTTTATTGCACCAAAAAAAGACAACTTAAGTCTTAACATATCAATAGGCATTAATTTAGAACCAATTGTATTATCTTGAATTTCTGCATAAGGACATTTTTCAGAAATAAATACTCTTCTTACTACATGTCTTAAATGATTATTATCCAATAAAAATTTTCCAATTTTGGAACTATTTTTTTTTGTAAATACTATTTCATAAAGCTTTTTGATATCTCTTGCGATTGCAAGTGGTTGTTCTAAATTTGATCCATCATCGATATACCTATCCCCTATTCTTGGCTCCTCTTTATTTTTTGAAATAAACCAGAAATTTTTATTATTTTCTTCCTTACTAAAATCAATTTTCAAAATTTCAGAGTAATTCTTTTCAATTATATTTCTTAAATCCTCGATAGTTCTTTCAACAGGAATATTGAAGTATTTTTCTTCATTTGAACTCATTTTAGATACTAAAGGATCTACTATTTTATCATATGGCTCCATCATCATAGAAACAATATACTCAATACACTCATCATTTAAATTCTCCTCAGCCCACATATAAATATTATTAAATTGATAAGAATTTTCAAATTTAAACTCATCTTTCATAAATTTTATAAATTTTTTTAAATCAAATATTAAATTTTTAATTTTTTCTTTTTGAAATTCACTGTCAGTATGCCAGCTGGTAATATTTTTTAGTGATTTAATTAAACACTGATAAAAAATATCTAAATCATTTTTAGAAACTTTTTCTATTTCTCTTATTTTTTTTAAAACTGTTTCTCTAGCAGTTATCCAGTTATTAAGTAAAGTGGGATGGTTTACTATAAATGGTGCCATGCCAAGTCCTGTAGAATTTCCTATACCTAGAGTTCTGCTGATATTGTTATCTAGTTCAACAGCGTTTTTAGGGCTTATACTTTTTGCAATATGGTTAACTTGGTCAAATGTAAATTGTCTAACTAAATAAACCAACATCATCTCTAGTCTAAATGGCCCACAAATTTCATCCCTATTTTTAATCCTAAATCTATCAGCTAAACCAAATTTACCAGATCCATAGACTGCAGTGGTTCTATAAAGATAACCAACTTTAGATATAAATTCTTTATCTGGTTGTTGACCTTTCGATAAATTTTCAACTACATGATTAAACAACCTGACAGATTTATTAGCTCTTGATAGGGTTAGTTCTTTGTAAGATAGCCTTCCAACCTCTTGTTTAGGCACATTATTACCAAGTCTATCAACATCTTCTTTTGTTGGAATTCCATCAAATAGAGTAAATGCAGCATCCCATTTAGTGGCAATAACTCTATCTGATCTTTCATCATCCTTAATTTCATTTGCAAAACAAATTAAAGAATAAGTTTTTTTTTCTTTAGTGAAAGAATAAATTGCTCTTCCAAATCCTTTGTCATTTAATTGAAATAGGTCTCTACTATATTTCCAATCTTTAAACTCTTTTAAGAAAGATCTCAAAAAAGAGAGTTTTGATTGATGAAAAGAACCAAGTTTAGACAACTTCATCAGGAATTTAGGGTCTCTTAACTTAATTTCCATTAATTAATTCCTTTATAAAAATTAAACCAATTGTTTCCTAAAATATCATTTACTTCATTTTCATTAAAACCTATTTTTTTCAATCCTTTTTCTAAATTATTAAACCCTCTTGCATCAATAAACCATTCAGGTTGATTAGGAAATTCTGGTTTACTTTTGCTTCCCTCGCCATAATTTTTTGTTTTACTCCACGTTCCATTCCTCATCCACTCAACGATACTATCTGGTTGATTCAAACAAAGGTCAGAACCAATGCCTATATTTTTTACTCCCATTATTTCAACAGTTTTTGCAACCATTTCACAAAAGCTATCTAATTTACAATTCGTTCCATCTTTTAGATGATGTGCATACAAAGAAAGCCCAAGCATTCCTCCACTGTTTGATAAATGTTTTAAAAGTGTTTCAGATTTATTTCTTAAAGCACTATGCCAAAAAGACGGATTAGCATGAGTAATCGCAATTGGTTTTTCGCTAATGTCTATAGCATCTAATGTACTTTTTTCACCTGAATGCGACATATCAATAACTATTCCAATTCGATTCATTTCTTTTATAGCTTCTCTTCCAAAATTTGTCACACCAGAATCGTTTTTTTCATAACATCCTGTAGCTAAAAGAGATTGGTTATTATAAGTAAGTTGCATAAATCTGCATCCATGATGATGAACTTTCTCAATTAAGTTAATATCATCCTCAATTGGAGAACAGTTTTGAAAACCAAAAAATATTGCAGTTTTATTTTCTGACTTTGCCTTTATAATATCTTCAAAAGTTTTTCCCAAAAATATTAGATCTGAATTTTCATTAAATAAGTTTTCCCATTCTTTCAATTTAATTAAAAATTCATCATAGTCTTCATGATATACCACTGTTGCATGTACTGCGTTCAGTCCAGCATCTCTGTTGATTTTAAAAATATCTCTTGACCAGTTGCAATATTGAAGATTATCAATTCGATAATTCATATTAAAAACACATTATAATTATTACAAATTTTGTCGACTAGTTTTAATTTTAAGACTATATTGATTATATTAATTCAAAAACTTAGCATGAAAAAGAAAAGATATAGTCACAGAGTATCCATTGTAATGGGAAGCAAATCTGACTATTCCACAATGAAATTATGTGAAAAAACTCTTAAAATACTCAAAGTTAATTATGAAACTTATATTGTTTCTGCTCACAGAACACCTGAGAGAATGTTCAATTATGCAAAATCAGCAGAGTCGAGAAACATTAATGTTATTATTGCAGGCGCAGGAGGATCTGCACATTTACCTGGCATGATTGCTGCATTAACAAGAATACCAGTAATAGGCGTTCCTATTGAAAGTAAAAAACTAAAAGGTCTAGATAGTCTTTTATCTATAGCCCAAATGCCTAAAGGTATTCCGGTTGGAACAGTTGCCATAGGAACTGATGGTGCCATAAATGCTGCATTGTATGCAGCATCTATAATTTCTAATTTTGATCCTAAAATTAAAAACAGCTTAATAAAATGGAGATCTAAACAATCCAAATCTGTTAAGAAAAAACCAAATTAAATGAAAAATCCTATTTTAGGAATTATAGGTGGAGGTCAACTTGGAAGTTTGCTGTCAGTAGCTGCTAACAAAATTGGCATTAAAACTGTTATTTTAAGCGATGATGAGAATGCGCCAGCTAAAAACTTTACGGAAAAATTCATATATGGAAAATATGATAACAAATCAATTACTCAGGAATTTATCGATAGTGTCGATTTAGTTACTTACGAATTTGAAAATATTCCATTTCATATTCTTCAAAGTATAAATAGTGAAAAAACAGTTTTGCCTAAACCTGAGATTAATAATTTAATCCAAAATAGATTGACAGAGAAAAATTTTCTCAATGATATAAATATTCAAACTACCCAGTATGTTTCTATAAAACATATAGACGAATTAAAAGAAAATGAAAATTTTTTGCCAGGATTGCTAAAAACAACTACATTAGGATATGATGGGAAGGGTCAATACAAATTAAATAACAAAAAGGATATATCTAATGAAATAGATTTTTCTAAAGAATACATATTAGAAAAATTCATTAATTTAAAAAAAGAAATATCTGTTATCATTACAAGATTTGGTAATCAAAAATATGAAATATATGAACCAATTGAAAATGTTCATGAAGACCAAATTTTAAAGCACTCTAAAATCCCTGCAAATGTTTCGAAAGAAATTATAATTAAATCCACTGAGTGGTCAAAAAAAATTGTAGAGGATTTAGATTATATTGGAACATTATGTGTAGAGTTTTTTATTGACAAAAATGATAATTTATATGCTAACGAAATAGCTCCCAGAGTTCATAACTCAGGACATTTGACAATTAATTCTCACAATATAAGTCAATTTGAAAATCATGTTAGAGCTGTATGTGGTTTAGAAAAAATTAAAACAAAGAAAATATATAATGCCAAAATGATAAATTTAATAGGTGATGATATTTTAATATATAGAGACAAAAAATTTTCTGAGAACGAATTCTTTTATGACTATCTTAAAAAAGATATTAAAAATAAAAGAAAAATGGGTCATGTAACAATCATTGAAAAATAATATCTTAAATTTGTTGAATTAATGAGGCGCTATTATTTGTTGGTTTATTGACATCCTTAGATATTTCATGAAAAGTCAAACTTACTTTGTTACACTCTTTTAAAAAAGTTGAACCAAAATGTTCGATGTTTAAATATTTATCTATATCTTTTTCATAAAGTATTACTGGTTGTCTATGATGAATTTCTGAAATATTTTGGCTTGCTTCCTCAGTTATCATACAAAATTGGCCTTCATCGTAAATTGCAGCTATAAAAATTGTTTTTTTATCATTTCTGAAAAAATAATATGGAATTTTGTTATCTTTTGTTCTTTTCCATTCATAGAAGCCATCGGCAACAACTACACATCTTTGCGTTTTAATAAGTTTTTTAAATGAGACCTTTTCATCGATTGTTTCTAATCTTGCATTTATCAAAGCTTTAAAGTCTTTCTGTTTTGCCCAAGATGGAATAATTCCCCATTTAAGATTTTCAACAGTATTGCCGTTTTTATATTTCTTGACCACAGGAAGATTTTGATATGGATGTGCATTATAATTATCACTGTCTTGAACATTAATCGCAGTTTTCACGATATTTTTTGTTTTTGTAACAGCATTCGTAACTACGTATCTTCCACACATATATTTAATATTGGTTTAATTTGTTTTTCGATTATATGTTCTTCAAAATGATTAAATCAATAGAAAATAACTTTGATAACCCACAGGTAAATGAACTTCTTAGAATTCATTTTATTGAATTAAGATCTGTATCGCCAGAGGGTAGTTCACATGTATTAGATGTGCAAGGTTTGAGAGTTCCCAGCATAAAATTTTGGAGTTTATGGGAGAATAATGATTTAATTGGATGCGGAGCTTTAAAAACCCTTTCAGAAGAACATGGGGAATTTAAGTCAATAAGGGTAGCAGACAAATTTAGGAAAAAAAGATATGGAGAAAAAATTATTGCACATTTAATAGATAAATCAAAAAAAATTGGAATTAAAAAATTAAGTGTTGAAACAGGAGCTGGAGATTTTTTTGCCCCAGCAAGAAAATTATTTAAAAATTTTGGATTCAAAAAATGCAAACCTTTTGCACATTACAAAGAGGATCCAAATTCGTGTTATTATAATTTAAATTTGTAATTTCATGAAAAAAAATTTAGCTAAACCCTATATACTTTATGTTGCTGAGGTTATTTATTTAGCAATAAGTGAAATTAAAAGTAAAGAGCGGAATATAAGCAATATTGATGCTATGGAAAGATTCATGGGTTCACCATTATATGAAAAAATAAGTAGTGGTAAGTATCATGATGATTGGTTTGAAGAGTTAAAAAAAAATAATTATATTGATATTAATTCTGGCGAAAAAATTTCTGCAGAAGTAATCCGGCTTTTAAATCTTCAAAAAGAAGCAATGATGAAGCAATTAATTAAATTTCCTGATTTATACTATGCAAAAAGCCATTTTCCTTTAGATATTTCTCAAAGAGCTATTAACCATTTGTGGAGAGTGTGTGAAAGTTACGAGTTGTGGTGTAATGAAACAAAGAATACTAAGTTAATAAAATTAAACATAATTGAATAATTTTATGAATCAAATTTCCAAATTTATCGATTCCACTTTACTAGACTTAGGAAGACAATTTAAACTATCTTATTTACCACCTTTAATGATTTATCTTGCAGCTGGAATTTCAGGTTTAACAGGAATAGTGGGTACATTTTTTGTTAAAGATTATCTAAATTTATCAGCAGCTTTTCTTGCTGGGCTAGGGTTTTGGGCTGGTATCCCTTGGGCACTAAAAATGCCATTAGGTCATTTAGTAGATCTAATTTGGAACAAAAAAAATTATATGGTTTATGTAGGAGCTACACTAATTGGTTTAAGCTTATTGATAATGTATGGATTAATTATCCATACAGAATGGATGTCCACAATTCTAAAAGTAGAAACTTGGTTTGTAATAAGTGTTCTTTTAGCTCCCATTGGTTATGTGGTTCAAGATGTTGTTGCAGATGCAATGACAGTAGAAGCTGTTCCAATTGTTAATGAAGAAGGTCAAAAATTTTCACAAGATCAGATTAAAACAATGCATACTACAATGCAGACACTTGGACGATTTGCAATTATCGGTGGCACTGTTCTAGTTGCCTTAGTAAATGTAATCTTATTTAAAGGCGTAGATAGTTTAGAGCAAGCGGACAAAATAGAGCTCTATGGCTCAATTTATATTTATGCACTAGTAATACCATTTGTTTCAATTTTAGGAGTAATTTTTGCTAACTATCTTAAAAATAAAAAAAAAAATAAATTAATTGGTCAGGGTTTAGTCGGTAACGAAGATAATTACGAACATGAAAAAACAGAGATTAATTGGTGGATTTTAGGTGGTAGTTTAATTTTTGTAATTTTTACACTCAGCGTTGGCTCCTTCGGAGTTCCTTTTGCTCAAGAGATAGTTTTTTTAGGATCTATGGTAATTATTTTGTTCCTGATGAGTAAATTGATAAAAGAACTGCCTCAAAATTTAAGATCTACGATTGTCGGGACGGCTGTGATTATATTCGTATTTAGAGCAATGCCAGGTCCAGGTCCAGGACTATCTTGGTTTGAAATAGATGAACTAAAATTTAATGAGCAGTTTTTTTCTATATTATCACTACTAGCTTCGGTCTTAACATTGTTAGGAATTATTTTGCTTAGACCTTTTATGTCAAATAATTCTATAGCAAAAATCATTGTAGTTTTGTCAATCGCTGGTGCAATATTATTTCTGCCAAGTGTAGGAATGTATTACGGATTTCATAATTGGACCTCATCAATAACAAATGGAATTGTTGATGCTAAATTTATTGCACTAATTAATACAGCATTAGAGTCGCCTTTAGGTCAGGTCTCTATGATACCTTTACTAGCATGGATTGCTAAAAATGCACCTTCGCACCTAAAAGCTACTTTTTTTGCAGTTTTTGCGTCTTTTACAAATTTAGCATTATCAGCAAGTGCTTTAGGAACAAAATACTTAAATGAAATTTATACAATTACTCGTGAAGTCAAAGATAAAGTGACTAATGCAATATTGACTACTGCTGACTACTCTGAATTGGGAATATTATTAATAACTGTAACATTACTGACTTTAATTTTACCAATTTTATTCGTATTTATTATTCAAAAAACAAGATTTAAAACTTTTGAATAGTTTCTAGATACATTTATAGCCATATTCTAGTGAAGCATCAGTTATTGAGTGGTACATAGATTCTCCAAAACTACGAAGTGAAAAAATTCTAGCTTTTTCAGGATCATCTTCAACCATATCAACTAAAAAAGATATTCCGTTATATGATGAGTTGATGCACATATTTTTACTAAATATATTGAAATTAAACGGACAACCTTTTTTTAAAACCTCTTTAACATTAGGCCCTTCTATTTCTATAATCGCCTTAGAATGTGAGAGATCTGTAACAGCAAAGTCGCTATCATTAAAATTTTTCAAAATTTCACTAAAAAGTTCTTTTTTTTTGGAAACAACAAGCCAATTGTTTGGTGAATTCCACAATATTCTTAAATTTTCATTTGCGACAACTTTTTGTGCTTCATTAACAAATTGCAAATTATTAAGTTTTATATCATTTATTTTAATTGAGGAATTTTTGTACTGAACTATTTGAACAATTAATAAATTTTTTAACTCAGAAATTTTCAATAATTCGTTTTCAGTTTTATTTTCAAAATTTCCATAAGAGCCCTCTGAATGAATGTTCTGCAAAGGTGATATCATCGTCATGATCTAACTCTCTTTCCTTCAGGATCTACATAATGAGAAGAGACAATCTCTACAGGTATTGTTTTGTTTTTTAAAGGTGACATAGCAAAGAGTTTTTGTCCTATCATATTTTTACCATCTTTAATTATTGCTAAAGAAAATGGGTTATCATATTCAACACTCCAACATGAAGCCGAAACATGACCTAATTTTGGATTAGGTAATTTTGCTTTTGGATCTTTTACTATGTAAGATCCCTCAGGTATACTTGTAGTTTTATCAATTGGAACTACGCCAACTAATTTTTCTCTATCCGTAGATGTAAAGGCAGATCTGTTTAAAGATCTTTTGCCTATAAAATCTTTTTTCTTACTAACTAGCCCTTCTAAAGATGCATCGTAAGGGATTGTTCTTCCATCTAATTCAGATCCTGCTACATGGCCCATTTCTATTCTTAAAGTTGATAAAGCTTCAGTTCCATATGGTTGTATTTGAAATTCTTTTCCAACTTCCATGATTTTTTCCCACATGAAATATCCGTTATCAGATTCAACGTTAATCTCATATGCTAACTCACCAGAAAACGAAATTCTGTAAATTTTTGCAGGAACTCCAAATAAATCAGCCTCTTTATAACCCATAAATGGCAAACCTTCGTTTGAAACATCTAAATTAGGGAATAATTTCATTAATAATTTTCTAGAATTAGGTCCTGCGATTGCTGCGCCTGCCCATTGCTCTGTGGTTGATACAACGTTTACATTTAATTCTGGCCACACTAGTTGTAAATAATATTCTAAATGAGATAGAACATTTGCTGCTTGAGCTGTTGTAGTTGTCATGTGATAATGATTTTCGGAAATCCTTGTTGTTGTTCCATCATCCATTACAATTCCATCTTCTCTTAACATTACACCGTATCTTGCTTTACCTACTGGAAGTTTAAGCCAAGCGTTAGTATAAACTCTATTTAAAAATTCTGCTGCATATGGTCCTTTAACATCTATTTTACCTAATGTTGTAACATCACATACGCCTACATTTTGTCTTACATTCTTTGCCTCTCTTTTTGATGCTTCAAATAACCCTTCATTTCCTTGCTTGTAATATCTTGGTCTTAACCAAACCCCTGCATCAACAAATACTGCATTATTTTTTTCATGCCATGAATGCATAGGTGATTTTCTTGTTGGTTTAGAATGTTTGCCAACTTCTCTTCCTACAATTGCTCCAATTGAAACTGGGGTATAAGGAGGTCTAAAAGTAGTATGTCCTACTTGTGGAACAACTTTATTCTCAATATCAGAAACTAATTGTAATCCATTTAAATTACTCGTTTTTCCTTGGTCCGTAGCCATACCAAGCGTTGTATATCTTTTTACATGCTCGATAGACCTGAAACCTTCTCTTAGAGCTAGTTCAATATCAGAAACCGCTACGTCATTTTGAAAATCTAAAAACCTTTTATAAGATTTACCTTTTGGTAAAGGAACACACCAAAATTTGTCATGATCCGTTGATTTTTTTTCTACTACTGTCGGTACTGAAACTTTATTATTTTTTTCAGTTATTTTATTTGAAACGTCAAAACCTTTGTCAAAAGCATCTTTAATTGTTTCCTCTAATGTAAATATTCCATTTGCTGACCCGATTGTATTTTCTTGTTGTTTAGATTTATCTGGTACAAATGCATCAATTTTTTCGTTAAATTTAGATTTGTTTCCTGACTGTGATGCTAAATGAATAGATGGTGTCCAAAAACCTGATACACAGATACAATCACATTTTATATTTTCTATGTTAAATAATTCTTTTTTATCGTCAGATATTTTAGCGATATCTGCTGATTTAACTTTTTTATAGCCTTTTGCAGCAACAACTACATAGGAGAACTTAATTTCAATATTTAAATTTTTTGCCTCAGTTATAATATCTGAAGAAGGATTACTTCTTGTATCCAATATGATTGGATTTACTCCGTTTTTTTTAAATTCAATTGCAGTTTCATAACCACTATCATTGTTTGTGAAAATTAAAGGTTTTTTTCCAACTAATACCCCATAAACTTTCATATACTCTTTGGCAGCTGACGATAACATAACGCCAGGAGTATCATTGTTTCCAAAAACTAAAGGTCTTTCAATTGAACCTGATGAAATCAATACTTCATTTGCTCTTATGTACCACAAACGTTGTTTAGGGAGATATTTTTGAGTTTTTGGCAAGTGATCACTAATACGCTCTGACATTACTAACATATTGTGATCATAGTAACCAAAAACTTGCGATCTATTTTTTACTGTAACATTAGGCATGGACTTTAGTTCTGCTATAATTTTTTCTGTCCACTCAACACCTGTTTGGTTTCCGATATTTACATCACTTGTTAATAAGCTACCTCCAAATCTTGGTTTATCCTCAGCCAATATTACTCGAGCTCCATTCTTTGCAGCGGCATAAGCACTTGCTAAACCTGAAGGTCCAGATCCTGTTATTAATAAATCACAATACTCATATTTATGCTCATATCTCTCTTTATCATGTTTGATAGAAGCTTCTCCAAATCCAGCCGCCATTCGAATAAAAGGTTCATATATTTTATACCAAAAGCTAGGAGGCCACATAAATGTTTTGTAATAGAAACCAGCTGGAAAAAACATTTTTAAGAAATTGTTTATCGCCCCAATATCAAAATTTACACTAGGCCAACAATTAACACTCTTAACCTCTAGCCCTTCAAAAATTTCTTGTTCTGTTGCTCTTATATTTGGATCTCTCTCATTATTTCTATCTAACTGTAGAATTGCATAGGGCTCATCAACGCCAACTCCAAAAAAACCCCTAGGTCTGTGATATTTAAAACTTCTACCTACTAAATGAACTCCATTCGCTATTAAGGCAGATGCGATAGTATCTCCCTCGAAACCAAAATATTTTTTGCCATTAAACTTAAACGAGATTTTTTTTTCTCTATTGACCATTCCAACATTATCTAATCTAAAATCCTGGGACATTATTCTATTGCTTCGTTTGCTTTATAAGTTTTAAAAATTTCGTGAGTTGATGTATCTCTCTCAACTTTAATCCATTGTCTACATCCAGAAATATGATGCCATAATTCTAAATGTTTTCCTCTTGGACTTTTTCTTAAGTATACAAAATTATCCCATTCTTGATCGCTTATTTCTTTATTTAGTTCAGGACGCTTTACTGTTGCATCTCCGCCATAAGCAAATTCATTCTGAGATCTAAGTCCACAATGTGGACAGTTGATATATAACATTTATGATATCCAGGTTTTAGTTCCTAGGCCTTTTTCATCAATTAAATTTCCAGTGCTAAATCTGTTGAGGCTGTAACCGGCATTTAAATCATGAACTCTGTCTTGGGCAATTGTATGTGCAAAAGTCCATCCGGAAGCTGGAGTTGCTTTAAATCCACCATAGCACCAACCACAATTTAAATATAATCCGTTAATATGTGTTTTATCTATAATTGGTGAACCATCCATGGACATATCCATTATTCCACCCCAAGTTCTTAACATTTTTAATTTGCTAAGAAATGGAAACATCGCAATCCCTTCTGTTAAAACATGTTGAAGAGTTGGTAGGTTTCCTCTTTGAGAATAACTATTATATCCATCTAAGTCTCCACCCATAACCATTTCCCCTTTATCTGATTGGCTACAATAAAAATGTCCTGCACCAAATGTAACAACATGATCAAGCAAAGGTTTAATAGGCTCTGATACACATGCTTGAAGCAAATGAGTTTCAATTGGTAAGGTCATATTTAACATTTCTGCCAAAATATTTGTACTTCCTGCAACACATAAACCAACTTTCTTTGCTTTAATGTCTCCTTTAGAAGTTCTTACTCCAAGAATTTTTCCATTTGAGACATCAAATCCTGTAACTTCACAATTTTGAATTATATCAACACCCATGGAGTCTGCTTGTCTCGCATAACCCCAGGCAACAGCATCGTGTCTTGCTGTTCCAGCGCTTGGTTGCATCAAGCCTCCAAAAATTGGAAACCTTACATTGTCAGAAAAGTCTGCCATTGGAATTAACTTTTGAACTTCTTCTCTATTTAACACAACCTTTTTCAATGATAGCAACATTTGTAATGTTGTGTTCTTTTGCTAAGTAATATGCGGTTGCTAATCCATGGCCTCCCCCGCCAATGATAATTACATCGTATTCTTTTTTAGGAGTTGGATCTTTCCATGCAACTTCCCAATTTTGATGATCTGAGAATGCATTTTTTATTAGACTAAAAACTGAGTATTTTTGCATTTAATAATTTTATCTAATTAAACTTAAATTTTTTCTTATTTTTTATATATATATTTTTTAGATGTTTAAAATCCTATTAAAAAAGTATAGAAATTTTGCACATTAATTTATTATAGGTTTTAAACCAAATGTCAAAAACAGATATCCAAATTGCAAGAGAAGCAAATATGAAACCAATTCAAGAGATATTGGATGGAGTTGGTGTTCCAGATAATGCTGAGGCATATAGTCCAATAAGTAGATACATAGCTAAGATCAAACTGGAATATCTTGAAAAATTTAAAAATAAAAAAGACGGAAAATTAATATTAGTTACAGCAATTACTCCTACTCCAGCTGGAGAAGGAAAAACAACTACTTCAGTGGGATTGTCTGATGGATTAAATAAAATAGGTAAAAAATCTATTGTTTGTTTAAGAGAGCCGAGCTTAGGTCCTTCATTTGGAATGAAGGGTGGCGCAGCTGGTGGTGGTTATGCACAAGTTGTTCCTATGGAACAAATAAATCTTCATTTCACAGGTGACTTTCATGCAATCACTTCTGCTCATAATCTTTTATCCGCTTTAATAGATAACCATATTTATTGGGGTAATAAATTAAATATAGATGTAAGAAGAATAGTTTGGAAAAGAGTGCTTGATATGAATGATCGAGCATTAAGATCTATCAATATTAATCTTGGTGGTGTTGCAAATGGTTTCCCAAGAGAAGATGGTTTTGATATTACAGTTGCATCCGAAATCATGGCGATCTTTTGTTTATCTAATGATCTACATGATCTTGAAAATAGAATTGGAAATATAACTGTTGCTTACACAAGAGATAAAAAACCAATTTATGCAAAAGATTTAAATGCACATGGTCCAATGACTGTTTTGTTAAAAGACGCAATTAGACCAAATGTAACTCAAACTTTGGAAAATAATCCCGCAATAATCCATGGAGGTCCCTTCGCTAATATTGCGCATGGTTGTAATTCTGTATTAGCAACTAAAACTGCATTAAAACTATCAGACTATGTTGTTACTGAAGCAGGATTTGGTGCCGATCTAGGTGCTGAAAAATTCTTAGATATAAAATGTAGAAAATCAGGATTAAAACCAAGTTGTGTGGTGATTGTAGCAACTATTAGAGCATTAAAAATGCACGGTGGTGTTAACAAAGATGAGCTCAAAAATGAAAATATAGATGCTGTAAAAAAAGGATTGGTGAATTTAGATAGACATATTGAAAATATTCAAAAATTTGGCTTGCCTGTTACTGTAGCTATTAATCACTTTGTTTTGGATACAGACAAAGAGGTCGATGAAGTTATAAAATTTTGTCAACAAAAAGGTGTAACAGCATCAATATCAAAACATTGGGAAAAAGGTGGAGAAGGAGCAGTAGATTTAGCAAACAATGTTGCTGAACTGTGTGAAAAAGGAAGTGACTTCAAATTTTTATACGATGATAAAATATCATTGTTTAAAAAAATTGAGACGATTGCTAAGGAATTATATAGAGCAAGTGAAGTTGTAGCGGACACCAAAATAAGAGAACAATTAAAAAATTTTGAAGAGACAGGTTACCAATCCTTGCCAATTTGTATTGCAAAGACACAATATAGTTTTTCTACAGACCCTAATTTAAAAGGTGCACCATCCGGACATGTCCTACCAATAAGAGAAGTAAGGTTATCATCAGGAGCAGAATTTATCGTAGTTGTTTGCGGTGCAATAATGACTATGCCTGGGTTACCAAAAGTGCCAGCTGCAGATAAAATAAAAATTAATGATAAAGGTGAAACAGAAGGTTTATTTTAAAAGATAATTTAACCAATTTTCAAGTTCTCGCATTCTAAGATCTTTATTTGATTTTTTATTTTCCTCTGCAATCATAGCTACATGATTGTTTATCTCCTGCTCATCAACAAAAGCTTTATTATTTAACAGACGATCTTTTCTAAAATGAATAAGACTTATCATTTTATCATAAGTAATTTCTGGGTGGTATTGAATTCCCCAAATATCACTTACTCCAGATTTGAAATTGACCCCCATAACTTTATTTATAGGATTTGAAGCCAACAAGATTGAATTTTTAGGTAATTTTACAACTTCATCAAAATTGAATGCTGGAGTGTTAAAAGTTTCATTTTTGTTTTTATAAATTGGATGTTGCAATCCATTACTATTGATCTCAATATCATGAGCTATTCCTCTATGAGATCCAGTCATGCATCTTTTTACTTGTCCTCCAGCAACTGTAGCGGCTACCTGAAGACCCCAACAAATTGCTAGTATTTTTTTTATTTTATTTTGACATGATCTCATAAATTCTATTTGTCTTCTTATTTCTAGTGTATCATTATATATATTTAAACTACTTCCTCCCCAGATCATTCCATCAAATTTTTCTAAACCTTTTGCTACTTCTGAAATATTTTTATCAGATGAAGGATTAACTACATCAATTTCTAAATCATTTGTGAAATAACTAATACTATCTTTTAGACTTTCAGTGTGAGTTTTTATTCCACCTTCAGTAAAACTTTGATTTTCCTCTTTAAGATTACCTTCAACTATTAATATCTTTTTCATTTAAACAATTCTCCAGAGATGCTATTTTTGTAAATTATTTTCATATCAGAAATTGTCAATGTTTTGGGGTTAGATGAAGTTGACGGGTCATTCAAAGCCATTTCAGAGAGCTCATCTATATCGAGCTTATTTATATCAATCACATCTGATAATTTATGAGGTATTTCTAATTCTTTTCTTAAATCTAGTATCCACTCTAAGAAAGAATTAAAACTTTTCGATAAATTAAGATAATCACAAATAGAAATAATTCTCTCTTCTATAGCTTCTCTATTGAAAGTTAATACATATGGCATGAATATTGCGTTAGATAATCCATGATGAATATTGAACTTAGCATTTAATGGATGACTTAATGAATGAATGGCACCAAGACCTTTCTGAAAAGCGGTTGAACCCATACTGGCAGCAGCTAACAAATCAGATCTTGCATCAAGGTCATTACCATTATGTACTGCATTTAATAAAGATTTCTTTATTAGTTTTATTCCTTCAATTGCAATTCCATCAGCCATAGGATGAAAGCCTGGTGCACAAAACGCCTCTAAATTATGTGCTAATGCATCCATGCCTGTTGATCCTGTTAATCGTGGAGAAAGATCTTTTGTTAAAATTGGGTCTAAAATAACTATTGATGGTAAAAATTTTGGATGGAAAATTATTTTTTTAACTCCAGTTTCTTTATTTATTATCGCAGAAGCTCTCCCTGTTTCTGAACCAGTTCCTGCTGTAGTTGGGATAGCAATTATAGGGGGTATATTTTCATTATTTGCTCTTTTCCAATAATCTCCAATATCCTCAAAGTCCCATATAGGTCTTGTTTGTGCAGACATAAATGCAATTGCTTTTCCCACATCAAGTCCGCTTCCACCTCCAAAAGCAATTACCCCATCGCAATTATTTTTCTTAAATTCTTTAACACCTTCTTCAACATTCTCACCAAAAGGATTTCCTGAAAAATCAGAGAACACTACTATATTATCAATTTTATTTTTAATTTTTGAAATTACTTCTTTAACCATTGGTAAGTTTATCAAATCCTTATCGGTCACAAATAAAGGATTTTGAATTTTTAAATTTGAACAGGCCAAATAAAGATCTTTTATTCTATCTTTGCCAACCCAGATAGTAGTAGGATAATTCCAATTATAATTACTCATATTTATTCTCTAAAATTAAATCTAAAAATAAGGATGCAGTCCATGAAAAGTTGGTTGCACAAGATCGATTGTTTTCTTTTTGATTTGATTTGCAAATCTATTATCTTTATTTTTTAATCCTTGATAGATAATCCAATTACAGTTTATCCACACTGGTCCTCGCCAATATCTTTTTTCTTCAAATTTTCGATGATTTGATTTTATACTTGAAAAAAAATATTTTTCTTTATTGCTATGTTTTTTTAAATTTTTGATAATTTTATTGTTTAATTTTTTATCTCTTAAATCAGCAAATAAAATAAAATAATGTGTGATAGATGGGATTGTTATTTTTTTTTTATTTTTTAAATCAAGATTAAAAAAACTATTATTCTTTTTATTATACAGTTTAACAATTTTTTTCTCAGACCTTGAAATATACGATTCTATTTCATTACTTTTCAAATCAAACATTTTTAATAGTTTAACAAGATCTTTATTTGCCCTCAAAAATATCGAATTAAATCCAACATCAACAACATTAAATAACGAAGCTTTGAAAAGTTTGTTTGGATTATAATTATTTTTTCTTAAGTGATTTTTAATTGTTACATATCTATCATAATCTATGTCTAAAGGTCTGAATTCAGGGTTAACCACTTTGTTATCACCCCTTTTGTATTTTAAATTCTTTGGAATTTTTACTTTACTCATCGGATCATCCCATAGAGGTGAATTGTCATACCCACTCTCCCATGGATGTAAAATTGAGACTAATCCTGAGTTATTTGGGTCTCTAAATTTAATGAACCATTTGTGATATTTTAAAACACCTTTAATAATTTTTTTAAATTCAGCTTTTTCTTTTTTAATTTTATTTTTATCTAAAATTAACTTTATTATTATTGCCAAAATAGGAGGTTGGGTAATTCCAGATGAATGAATTTTATTTCCACAGGCCCAAACAGAATGGTTTGGATAATAATTAGTATTTAAATCATGAAACAAAATATGTGGTATCATTCCATCTTTCCATTGACCTCTAATAAGTGTATTTAATTCATCTAAAGCATATTTAAGTTTAAAATGTGAATAACCTAAAGCTATAAATCCAGAGTCCCAATTCCATTGAGCAGGGTATAATTTATTATTGGTTGGTAAAGTGTATCCCTTTTTTTTATTACCTAATAACACTTTTTTAGCTGAATTAATAAATTTTTTCATTAACCCTTTACACTTCCAGCAGTTAGTCCACTTACTAAATATTTTTCAAAATAAACAAAAATAAATAAAACTGGAATAGTGACTACAACTGATCCTGCCATTAAATATTGTCTAGGGGTTTCTGCATCACCACTCAAATATTGTATCGCTCTTGATAAAGTAAATGAATTTGGATTATCTAGAAACATTAAAGAAAACAAGAATTCATTCCATGCAATCATAAATACATAAAGAGCAACTGAAGAAATGGCAGGAATACTTAGTGGTAAAATAATTTTTATAATAATTCCAAACCAGTTTAATTTATCCATAATAGCAGCTTCTTCTAATTCTTTAGGGATACTTTTGAAATATCCTTGAAGCATATATATCGCAACTGGCAAAGTAGTTGCTGTATATACTATCAAAAGCCCACCAACATTATTTCTTAACCCTAATTGACTAAATACAGTATACAAAGGTATTACTAAAACTATAGCAGGAAACATATAAATAATTAATATTGAAGTAGACAAAAAGTTTTTTCCGAAAAAATTTAGTCTTGCAACTGCGTATGCAGCTGGAATAGCAAAAATTAATGTAATTATAACTGTACCAACTGATACAAATGTACTGATAAGTATATATCTTCCGAATTTATAAGTATCAAATATGACAAAGTATGATTTAAACAGTTCTTTAATATCTTGAGCAAAATTAATACTAAAGTCCAAAGGATTTATAAGCAGTGCAGCTTGTGTTTTAAAGCTTGTAACTATCATCATGTAAAATGGAAATAAAATTACAAATGAAAATAAAACAATTCCAAAAAGAGTTAGAAATTCAAATAACACTGTTTGAGATGAGTGATCGAGATCTAAATTTTTTTGATTATATTTATCAATTTTAAAAGAGTAAAAGATTAAAATCCCAAAGATGCCAATATTGTACCAAATAGGCATCAATTGGACTAAATATCCATCAACAAAAGTAAATAAAATTGCAAATATTATTGACTTTAAAGCCTTATGAAACTTGTCTCCTATAATTAGATTTATTAAAGATATAGCAATTCCAAGAGTTAAAATAATTACAAAATTAAAATTTTTAAGTTCTATTCCTTGCAATGTTGATAAAACTTTCCAAATGGATACCAGGGAAAATAAAAAAATAGATGAAATTAAACAATATAATATTAGACTTTTAATTTTCATCAGCTCGCCTTCCTAATAGTCTAAAATAAATAAACATAAATATTAAAAGAAGCAAAACTATAACTATTGATACAGCAGATCCCATTCCAATATCAGATATTGTAAAACCTTGCTCATAAACATTAATTGGCAATGTTCTAGTACCTGACGCTCCTCCAGTAAGTAAGAAAATATCTTCAAATTTATTAAAATTCCAAATAAATCTAATCATAAACAAAATTGATATTACTGCGATAATCTGAGGCAGTGTTATGCTAATAAATTTTTGAAGCGGTCCAGCTCCGTCGACATCTGCTGCCTCATACAATTCTTTTGGAACAGCCTGTAGTCGAGCAAGTATAAATAAAAAAGCTAATGGAAAGTATCGCCAAATTTCAAAAATAATGACAGTTGTTAAAGCAAGTCTAAGCTTTAAATCAAAACCAAAAAAATTAATAGTTAAATATTTTTGACCTAATAAATTTAGAGGTTCCTGAATAACTTGAAAATTTAACAATAGATTGTTTAATGTTCCACTGTAAGGATCCAATAATAGTTCCCACGTATAAGCTAATGCTACTACAGGTCCTACATATGGAAAAAGAAGAATACTTCTCATAAATGTTCTTCCAAAAAATTTTTGGTTTACGAGCTGAGCTGCTAAAATTCCAAATACTATTGATCCTACTGTACCAAAAAAAGTATAATAAAAAGTTGTAGACAGTAAATCAAAAAATTCATTTTGAAAAAAAACTTTTTTAAAATTTTTTAATGTAAAATTTGTATTTAAAAGAATATTGTCTGATTTACCTGATAATTTTGGTTTGATTGATTTAATTTCCTTTTTATCAATTTTCGTCCCTGACTTGTTGACAAGTATTATTTGAAAATTCTCTTTATACTTAGCTTTCCAATCTCCAAAATTACAATTTATTATTAATGATTTTAGTTTACATCTTTGATCCAAATTTAATGGTTCTGTATTTTTTGGGATCTTATCTTGAAACATAACATCCCTAATATCTAATATTAATGAGCTATTTCTTAACTTATAAATTATTTTAATTTTATCAGGACTTTCTTTTACAGATTTAACTATTTTTTTTGCTCTTGGTTCAGGTATTCTTATATCTTTTAAACCTACTTCCTTAAAACTGATCCAGACATTAGCAAATATAGGGAACAATATAATTGAAAAAACCAGAAAAACTGCGGGTAATAATAAAATATAAGCAGTTCTTTTTTCTATTTTTGAAAGTGTATCGCTCATTATAAAAGCGGATAATACACATTATCCGCTTTTATTAAAATTTATTTTATAATCTAGAATTGAGCCAGTTTTTGATTGATCATGTCTACTGCTTGATCAATATCAATCTGCCCGTCAACGTATAATCTAGTTATTCTATTTATAAACTTATTATTTATAATTTTAGAAGCTCTAGCGAGTTCACCTTCTTTAACACCCCATCTAGTAGCTTTGTCTAAACCAGCTACAATGTTATTAATAACATACTCGGAGTATAAATCTGATAAAGGTGCTTTTCTATCAACTCCTACAGGTAATTTACTCCATGCTTTTGTAAATGCTTCAGGATCACTTGCATTTCCTCTTCTCACAGGGAATTTACCTTCTGGTGCAATTGATAAAGTTTTTGTGTAACCCTCATCCATTGAATATTTAATGAATGCACTTGCTTCTTCAGTATCTGCATCAGCTGTTATACCAAAATATCTTATATCAGCCCAAGCAGCTCCTTTATTATTATTAGGTCCTTTGAATTTAGTAATAAAACCTGTTTTCGAAGCTAGTTCGCTAGATGTTGGGTCGTCATTTATTGTTGGAGGAGCTGAGTCTCTTAAGCCTGCAAGTTCATCCATTATAAATGGTGACCAGATTATCATTGGAGTTTTTCCAGCAAAGTACAATTCTCTAGATTGTTTCCAATATAACTCTCCTGGAGGACTTGCATTTGCAATAACTTTATAAAACTCT
>LUMT01000101.1_pt1 | contig 21351 bp, 20 predicted proteins | sample 729741 | NCBI WGS metagenome assembly LUMT01 (sample SAMN03860299, study PRJNA289734) | marine metagenome | biome: seawater column; feature: ocean; material: water; isolation source: Red Sea water column Station 192 - depth 50m | place: Saudi Arabia: Red Sea | collected 2011-10-15 | depth 50 m
CACGAGGCGGCAGATTTACAGTCTGCTGGGTTTGACCGCTCCCCAACCCCTCCATTTAAAGGAGTGTATTTTTGATCTAGAATAGCATTAAGTCAACTAATTTTTTATTTTCATGCAATTTAATGAGGAAATTATCCTAAAAGGCCTCAATTTGGCTAATTTTGAGCTCAAAACTCATCAATTAATAGACTCAACTAATGATGAGTGTAAAAGAATAAGTTCAAATAAAGATATTCTAGTAGTAACTGCAGATAAGCAAACTAAGGGGAAAGGCCGAAAAGGAAAGAAATGGCACAGTCCAGAGGGCAATATTTCTCTTTCCATAGCCTTTGCGGATAGAGAATTCGATGTACCAATAAGTATTGCTACAGGTATTTTGGTTAAAGATGCCCTCACAGAAGTATTTAATCTAGACTCAATCAAGCTTAAGTGGCCAAATGATCTTGTGTTTGAAAAAAAGAAAATAGGAGGAATATTAGTTGAAAAGGAGGTTTTTTCTAACTATACAAAAGCCATAGTTGGTATTGGAATAAATCTTGAGTTAGATAAAAAAGAATCTTGGTGGGGAGATTTCGGAGATCTCAATGGTAAAAACTTGAGAGATAAAATCATTAATAAGATATTAGTAAAGTTTGAGGCTCTGTTTAGGGATGGTCTCAGTGATTGGAAGAATCTTTGGAATCAGTCTTGCATTCATAACGATGCCATCATTTCTGTTGCTAGGAATGATGAGATCATTAAAGGAAAATATTTAGGAATAAATGATTCTGGTGAGCTTCTACTAGAAAAAAAAATAGGAGAAATTATTTCTTTTTCATCTGGTGAAGTGTCAATAAAAGGAATCTATAATAAATAGATGAAACATTTTCTATCAAATCTAGATCTTCATAGTGAAACTCCTCAAGATTATGAATCAATTATTTTTGGAGCTGGTTGCTTTTGGGGAGTTGAAAAAAAGTTTTGGCAACTAGATGGCGTTTGGCTAACTTCGGTTGGATATTCTGGTGGCGAACTAGAAGATCCCTCTTACGAAATTGTGTGTTCAGGAACAACTAATCATGTAGAAGTTGTAAAAGTTGTATTTAATCCCGAAGTTATATCATTGACAGATCTCCTCAAAGTTTTTTGGGAATGTCATGATCCAACTCAAGGAATGAGACAAGGAAATGATATTGGATCACAATATCGATCGGTGATTTTTCTTAATTCAGAATTACATAAAGATGAAGCTCTATCATCTTTGGAAACTTATCAGCATGAACTTGAGCTTAATGGTTACGGCCCTATTACTACTGAAATTTCGATGATGAAGAATTACTTTTTAGCTGAGGAATATCATCAGCAGTATTTAGCAAAAAATCCAAATGGCTATTGCGGGCTTGGGGGAACTGGTTGCTCTTTCCCTAATAATTAATTTGTATATAATAGCAATCTTTGCCACCTTAGCTCAGTTGGCTAGAGCAGTTGATTTGTAATCATCAGGTCGTCAGTTCGAATCTGACAGGTGGCTCCACTCTACTCTATTACAATTCTTTCTTCGTAAACTGGGCTATATCTTGGTTTATCTTTTAAATAATCTTCAACTACATCTACTATGAAGATATTTGTATCTTCGTATTCAATTGATTCAGTAAACTCCCAGTAGCCATCACCTCCAAGGGTGACAAAGTTTGTTGAAGCTACCCAATAAGTCTTCTTTCTATTAATTGGTTTGCCGTTAAGTCTTAGCTCTTTAATCTCACCATTAGAATCAATAACATATTTAAAGCTTTTAGAAACTTGCAATACACCATTCGTCATTCCAGCAGCATGATTAAAAAGACCTTCTATTTGTGCTCCTGTTATTTTGGTCATCACGAGTGTATTTGGAAAAGGGAAAGCGGATATTAAGTCGCCCTTTGTTAAAACTCCTGGATCTAAGTCTTGTCTGAGTGCGCCACTGTTAATAACTGCGAAATCAATTTTTTCATCATACTCTTCTGCAGCATCAGCAAATAAATTCCCCATGTTTGACTCTTCACCATACGCTCTTACCATTTTATCTGTAGTGAATGAAACTTCTTTAAGTGCGATCTTCTGCACCTGACTCTCCCAATAATCAATAACTTTTGACATTTCAGGATCATCCTCAATTTCATCATCGAAGATAGTAATAAGCTCATTAGAGTAATCAACAATCTTATTTTTCTCAGTATCATAGCTAACAACAAGCTTTCCTAACTCAATCGAATACGCATTAGTTGAAACTATAATCGTTTCGTTGGAAAGCAGTGCATCAGGTGTTCCTTTGTGAGCATGCCCTGTGATCATAATATCTACACCAGGAACATTTTTTGCTAGATCAATATCTTTGCTAAGAGTTCTTTCAACATCAGATAAACCTTTGGTTGATTGCCTGCCAGGGACGCCCTCATGAACACTTAGGACAATTAAATCGGTTATTGGCTCAAGCTCTTCAATATATTTTCTCAAGTAATATTCTTCATCACGAGCTTCTAATCCATCAACCATTTTAAAGTTCGTTGTGTCATAAAATGCAAACTTGCCATGCAGTCCAATGACCCCTATTTTCAATCCATTACTTTCAAGAATGACATATGGATTATCCCAAATAAGTTCATCAGTTCCCTCATAGAAAATATTTCCATTAACAATAGGAAAAGTTGCCATCTCAAATTTATCAAGCATGCTTTCCCAACCATGATCAAATTCATGATTACCAATGCAAGCAGCATCAACTCCAAGCAAATTCATTGTATCTATTACAGCTTCGCCTTCTGTGAGAGTACTTATGTAAGGACCAGAGAAATAATCGCCTGCATCGATATATAGGGTATTTGGATTTGTAGATTTTTCCTCTTTTATAAGTGTAGCTAGATTTGCAAACCCGCCGACTGGTCTTGTCTTACTTATCCACTGTTCAATATGAGGTTGCAAGTGAGCATGTAAGTCGTTAGTGTAAAGAAAATTTAATTGTTTTATCTCTGAACTTAGATTAAAGCTAACAAAAAATAATGCTGAAAGTGCAGAGAACTTTTTCATCAAAAGTTATTAGTAATCATTTATATCATCTGAAGTCTCTTTTCGCTTCACAATGAAGTTGAGACCAAGGGAAAGTATGAAAGATAGTATTGCCCAAAGAGTCAAAGCTCCAGACCAACTGTCCAAAAGAATTGGTAAAGAGCCGCTTTCCTGCATTTTAAGAACAAGACCTGTGAGGAGTCCGCTTGCTCCAGTAGGAAGAAAAAATATAAGGGTTCCATTAGTCAGTTCCAAGATGGCAAGCAATAATCCAATTATTAACCAAACATTTCCAGAGTATAAGAGAATATCAAGCATCATTTGTTTTACCTTTATCTAAACTATCTAAAAATAATTCAAGTGTACCAAGAGCCTTTGTAATATCAGTTGGAACAACAAGTGTTTTTGTCTGATTTGAGGATGCTACTTCTGCCAAGCCATCTACCTGCCGCTTCATAATTTCATAATTAATTGCAGGCTGCCCATCATTTTTAATAGCTTCAGCAATTAATCTCGTCTGTTCTGCATCCGCCTCTGCTTTTATTTTGACAGAATAAGCATCAGCATCAGCTTGCACCTTCACAGCCTCTGCTTGCTTTTGGGCTTCGTAAAGTTCTGCATCTGCTTTTAGCTCAACACTTCTTTTATCGCCCTCTGCTTTTGCAATTGTAGCTCTTCTCTCTCTTTCTGCATTTAGCTGCTGTCTTTGTGATTCCTTAGTTTTTTCATCAACTAAAACATCCAAAATTTCTGTTCTTGTTACTTCAACTCCCCAAACTTCTGCTGCTTTAGTTAATCGAGCTGCAATTTCTTGGTTCATTGCTTCTCTGCTTGATTGAAGATCATCAAGCTCAAGCTTTCCAGCTGCAGAACGAATTATTGATATCGCTGTATTTTCGATAGCAAGATCTATATTTCTGATTCTATAAACTGATTTTGCTGCATCTAAAACTCTAAAAAAAACAGTTGAGACTAGCTCAACTTCAACGTTATCCTCGGTAATAACCGACATTTTAAAAGGTGGTAACTGTCTTTCGAGGATATCAACTTTGAAAGCAACCCTATCAACAAATGGGACAATAATTGATAATCCTGATTCAAGTATTCGAGTAAACTTACCAAATCTTTCAATTACAAAGACCTTTGACTGTGGAACAATTTTTATTCCCAGATAGATTACATATATTATTAAGATAGCTAAAAAAACTAAAACCCCGTTTCCAAATGTCATATTTATATCTCCTATGTGAATATGTCTTTTAATTTAACATAAATATTTATAAATTATATTATTTATAAGTATTAGGTAAATCTCTTTTATCTGTATATCTCTCAGTAAGTCTTGATGATCTTGTCGTAAGATCCATATCATTTCCATCAATAAAGACTTTTGTTGGAAACGTTGCAGGCTCCAATGGATCGTCTTCCCATATGACGATGTCAGCTTTCATGCCCTTTTTAAGAATGCCTCTATCGGCAATATTAAAACTTTTGGCAACATTTGATGTGAGAGCCATTATTGCTCCAGTGTAAGACATCCCATTAGCAACAGCATTCCCCGCTCCTTGTCTAATCAAATGATAATTATGAGTTCTAGATTCACTGAACATAACTTTGATACCAGCTTCTTCAAGAGACGCAGCTATGCGAATATTTGAAGCAAGTTCATCAAATGAATCAGGAATATTATCAAAAGGATTAACTATGACTGGAATATTGTTTTCAGCAATTTCACCTTTAACTAATTCAGCCTCCTGAGCACTCATAAGAATTAAATTAAGTCCATAAAGCTTTTTAATATCTATCAGTTTCAAGATGTCTGATGCCCTGTTAGTTTTTATTACTAATGGAAGCTTATTATTCAAAAGGTTATAAAGCGCAATTACATCTCTAGGCTGCAATTCCATCAAATCTGCAACTTCAAAATCCTCCATAAACTCAGATATTTTCTTTGATGATGAGATATCTTTCTCATCTAACGTTGACGCAAACTCTAGAAGATCCTTCAATAAAATAAGACTCTCTGCACGAGACCCAGAGCTTACTGCGCCTATCTCGCCTGTTAGTGCAACGTCAGGCACACCATTAACCCTTAGACTTCCATCAAGAAGAAAATATGATGCCATTCCACTTAAAGGATCCCAATTAAAATCAGGTAGAGTAATTGCTGATGTAACTCCATTTGATCTATTCCATGGAATTAAAGTTGAGTTTGGATTTATAGCATCAAAAACACTAAAACCCATACTATACATATTGCTATCACCGTCTCTGGTCTCGCTGATTGCGCCTATCTCCAAGATACCAATTTGCGTATCAGGAGCTATCACTCCAGGAGTAACAATTTTATTCGATGCATCAACAACGACATCAGCTTTTAAAGGTTTAGTTGATACTTCTAAAATAGTATCTCCCTCGATAAGAATATCTCCAATAAAAGATTCTTGATTCAGCCCTGTGTGAATTTCCCCACCTTTGATAACAATAGTCTGAGAAATGGCACTTATTGATATAAAGCATAATGAAAGGAAGTATATTATTCTAATCATTGACCCTGTCCTCTCTTGGATCAACTATACCAACGTCAAAATCTGAAACAGGCCCAAATCCTGTGTTGCGATCGAATGCTAAGGCGCCATCGATAAAGACCTGTTCAGCAAGTGAATAAACACTAAATGGATCACCTGACCAAAGAACAACATCTGCATTTTTCCCAGCAACCAAGGAACCGGTTTCATCATAAATACCAGCTGCTTTTGCAGGATTACTGGTTATCCAGTTCATAGCTCTGGCCTTTGAGATATCATATCCTGCTTTGTTACCGGCAGCTCTTGCTTTTGCTGCCTCTTGATTAAGTCTTTGAATCCCTCTCTCATCATCTGAGTGAACAATTGCACAGCCCTTTCCACCCCTTGCTTGATCAACGATTGCAATGTTTGCTTGAACCATATCGTAAGCCTCATGTTTAAAGCCCCACCAATCTGCCCAAAGGGCTCCGCAGATTCCATTATCTGCCAATAAATCTGCAATCTTGTATGCTTCTACACCATGATGAAAAGCAGTAATTTTATAGTTGAACTCTTTTGCGACATCTATCATTAAAGCCATTTCTTCTGCTCTATAACAATGGATATGGACTAGTATTTCATCTTTGAGTACATCACTGAGTGTATCGAGTCTTAGATCTCTTTTAGGTGGAGACTCAACCATTTTTTCTTCATCAGATTTTGCATCATATGCTTCTAACTTATTTAAATAATTTTCAGCCTCAATCCAAGCTTTTCTATAACCTGCAAAGTTACCCATTCGTGTTGAAGGTGCTTGTCCTCTATTTCCATACACCCTTTTTGGATTTTCACCACACGCCATCTTCAACGAATGTTTTGCGTCTGGATATTTCATTGACTGGATGGTGTTACGTTGTAAGTTTTTAACAGTTACTCCTCTTCCACCAATAAGGTTTGCAGATCCTGGAAGAACATGAAAGGTTGTTATTCCTCCCTTCAGTGCTAGAGCATATTGAGGATCTTGAACCCACATGGAGTGCTCTGCCCAGACCTCTGCTGTTACCGGACTAGTTGCTTCATTGCCATCGCTACTGGTTCTGACACTGGGAGCTGGATATACACCCATATGGGAATGAATATCTATAATTCCTGGCGTTATCCATTTATTTTTTGCATCAATAATTTTTACATCTTTGTCATCAACACTAATGCCTTTTCCAATAGCAATTATTTTTCCATCGGCAATAAGAAGATCAGTATCAAGCAATTCGTTTCCCTCTCCATCGAGAATATTTCCATTAATAAATAGTATCTTTTCGGATTGGAGTGGTTCATATGTTGATTCAAAAGCTGCAAAAGTATCAACATTAATTGTCAGAGAAAATAAAACAAAGAAAAGCTTTTTCATATTTCTATATTAATCTAATAACTTTAAGAAATAAACTTCACAAAACTTTGTTTCGCTAAGTTAGAATGCCTACAAATGGAGATAAAAGATCTTAAAAAACTTTTAGAGTCTACTGAAGTTGAAATAACTTTTAAGTCATTAAAAAGTGGTAGAACAATTACCGAAAAATGCTCCCTAAATAAAAACTTAATACCAGAGGGATACTCATTTAATCAAAGCGGAGAATCTGATTCAATCTTGTGTTATCTAACTGAAAAAAAGCGATGGGAAGATATAAAAAATAGTACAATAATTAAATACGAAGTTTCAAAATAAACTATGAAGTCATACAAAATCATAGAAAACGGTAAGCCTATTGAACAGGTTGAAATTGAAAAGCCTATTCCTGTAGGCGATGAAATTCTAGTTAAAACAGTTTCATGTGGGGTATGTCATTCAGACGTTCATATCTATGAAGGTTTCTTTGATTTAGGCGGAGGTGCAAAACTACCCACACCGGCAAAAGATCTTGCTATGGGCCATGAAGTCTTCGGAGAAGTTGTTGAGCTTGGCGAAAATGTTAAGGATCTCGAGATAGGAAAAAAATATGTAGTCTACCCATGGATTGGATGCAGTGATTGCGAAATTTGTGAGAGTGGAAATGAGCACTATTGCGGAATAACAACAAACAGGAATATCGGTATTACTAGAGATGGAGGATATGGTGAATATGTCTTGGTACCAGATAAAAAATATCTTTTTGATGCCGGAGATACTCACGATAATCTTGCAGGAAGTTATGCTTGTAGAGGTTTAACTGCATACAGCGCTATTAAAAAAGCTAATCTTGTTGAAGGTCAGAAATCAGTTGTGGTTGTTGGCGCCGGAGGGATGGGTTTATTGTCATTAAAAATATTAAAAGCTGTTTATGATATTAATCCAATTGTTGTTGATATCGATGATGAGAAATTGGCCATTGCAAAAGAGGCAGGAGCATCAGCAGCAATAAACTCTAATGATGAAGATGCTGCAATGAAAATATTTGAGATTACTGGCGGAGGCGCTAAAAGCGTTATTGATTTTGTTGGAGCAGCTCCAGCATTTGAATTTGCTTATGGTCTTTTTGGTCTAGTAAGAGGTGGTACTTATGTTTTAGTAGGGCTGCTTGGTGGCCAGACTACGCTTCAACTGCCGCTAGTAACATTGACAGCAAGAACACTAACTGGAACATATGTTGGAAGCTTAGCTGAGATGGGCGAATTGATGGATTTAGTTAGATCTGGAAAAATTGATCCTGTGCCTGTTGAAGCAAGAAATGTTTCAGAAGCTGATAAAACTATTAAAGACCTTGCGAGTGGCTCTATTAATGGTTTAGTATGTCTCAAACATGATCACTGATTTCAAAAATAAAACGCCATTTTTGCTTGGACTCTTATTTCTTGCTTTCGTAACAGCTCATGAAGTTGAGCACATTTCAGAAGCTTTTGAGGTTCAAGATGAAGGTTTTGAGCTTAGCTGTGATTATTGTGAAGAAACCCAATCTCGAGACTTAGCAAATCCTAAGACAAATATAACTTTTATAGATTTTGATATTGAAGACTCTAAACTTGTGAGTCTTACTGATCAATCATTATCTAAAAATTATCATCAGAGAGCTCCGCCAAAAATTTAATTTTTTGATTTTTTAAATTTTAAATTTTAAATTTTTTTAGGAGTAAACATGAAAAATAAAATATTAATTTTAGCGTTGCTGGGCGTTTTCTCAGCTAACTATATTCATTCTGATGAAATTGAAGAAGTTGTTGTTCAAGCATCAATATTGAATGTAACTCAAGATAAAATTGGTGATCCATTGCATATTTTAAGTGGCACCGATATTTCTGATTTCGGAACAACTGACCTTGGCGGGACCCTAGATTCTCTATTGGGTGTCACATCATCTGATTATGGGACTGCTGTAGGGCAACCCATCATAAGAGGTTTAAGTGGTTCGAGAGTTAAGATTCTTACCAATGGTTTAGTCAACAGGGATGTTGCAGGAATTGGTGCTGATCATAAAAATGAAGTAGATCTCAATGATATTCAACAAATTGAGGTTGTTAGAGGTCCATCTTCACTGCTTTATGCAAATGGAGCAACAGGAGGTATTATCAATATCGTAGACAATACAATTGCCACTTCAGATATTGAAAAGAGATTACTTAAGTTAGGTTTTGAAACTCAATCAGTTAATTCTGGTGATGGGCAAAGCTTTTCTGTTGCAGATAACCTTGGTGGTTTAAATCTATATTTCTCATATAGCGACTCTTCCTTTGGAAATTATGATATTCCAAGTGGTGCAGTTCTTCATGAAGAAGAGGAGCACCATGATGATGAGGATGATCATGGAGATGATGACCATGACGAACATGAGGAAGATAAGGGATATCTAGATAATTCTGACTCTGCACAAGAGGCAACAAGATTTGGTGTTTCAAAAGTAGCTGATTGGGGTTACGTTGGTCTCGCTGTTTCAAGCTCAGAGAGTATCTTTGGAGTTCCCTATCATGGTGAAGGTCATGAAGACCACGGTGATGAGCATGGTGACGAAGAAGAAGGTCATGATGAGCATGAAGGAGAGAGAATTTTCTCAAATACTGAATCTGATAAAGTGAATATTAAGGGACAGGTTGGAAAGGTTGATTTTTTCTTCCAAGATTCTGAATATTCACATACTGAGCAGCATGCTGAAGAAGAGCATGGTGATGAACATGGTGATGAAGATGGAGATGATCATGGTCATGGTGAGGAAGGCCCTACTACATTCAGTAATGACTCTTCTGAGTTTGGTTTTATTGTAGATCTTTCTAATGACTTAATGACTCAAAAAGTTTCATTAAATTCATCAGAGGAGACAGTTAAGATTTTTGGTGATGAAGCATTTATGAATCCAGCTGACAGAGAAGAGTTAACAATTGGATATTTTGCAAAACGTGATTTTGATATGTTTGAAGTCAGTTTTGGAGTTCGTTATGACCAAATAGACACTAGTGGTTCACTGACTGAGCACCATGAAGAAGATGGTCATGATGAAGAAGACCATGATGAAGATCATGAAGAACATGAAGAAGAAACTACAAATTATAGTTTTGATTCCAGCAATCTCAGCTTTGCATTAGATTTAAGTAGGCCATTGAATGAAAACTTGAGCCTAAATCTAGGATATTCAAATGTTGAAAGAACTCCCTCAGTTGTTGAGCTTTTCATGAACGGACCACATTTGGCTACAGGTAGGTTTGAAACAGGAGATGTAAATCTAAGCGCAGAAACTTCAAGTAATTTTGATATTGGTTTAAGTTATGAAGCAGATAATACTTATGCATCACTAACAATTTTTAGAAACGATACTGATAATTATATTTACTTAATGGATATGCATGATGAAGATGATCATGACGACCATATGGAAGCTATGGATGAAGATGATCATGATGAAGATCATGATGATCATGGCCATGCAGAAGGATTAATTGCAGCACAATACATGCAGCAAAATGCTGAATTGAATGGTTATGAACTTCAAGTTGGTAGAGTCTTTAACCTAGATTCTGGAGATTTAGAGGTTTCATTTTCAAGAGATGTTGTAAATGGAGAGCTTGCTGATGGAATGAATATTCCAAGATTAAGTCCTGCCAGAAACATTTATTCTGTTGAATATACTATGAATGACTATCTTTTTGATCTGAGCTTTAAAGATGTTGAAGATCAGAAAGATGTTGCTGAAGAGGAGACTCCTACAATGGGTTATCAAATGTTAGATACAAAAGTTGTTAAGACTTTTGATTTAAATGGTAATTCTCTAAGAGTATCTGTTTTCGCTAACAACTTACTTGATGAAGTTGCGCGAAATCATTCATCATTTGTTAAAAATCAGGTTCCTCTTCCTGGAAGGAATTATGGAATTAGGTTTAACTTAACTTTTTAATATATAAGCATTAATTAAAAGCCCCTTTTAAGGGGCTTTTTTATTTATAATGCTCTTATTCAATCAAATTTTAATGAACAAAAAATATATTCTTTCTTTTTTAACTTCATTTGTGTTTTTGTTTCAACTTATTGAAGCAGATATTGAAGAGGTAGTTGTAACAGGAAGTCTCATCAAAGTTCTAGAAGATGATTCATCTCCAATAGAAGTAATAACTTCTGAGGAATATGATCAGCTGAATATAACTAATGTTGCCGAGATCAGTAAGTATTTAAATATAAGTTCAGGCTCAAGATTTCAATCCAATGCCCTCGAGGGTGTTGATCAAGGGATGGCCTCATTAACTTTAAGAGGACTTGAGCAAGCCTCTACCCTAATATTAATTAATTCTAAAAGACATACATTTGCTGGAACGCCTTCAAATGAGGGCGAAGGATATATTGATATAAATATAGTCCCAGAGATAGCTTTACAAAGAACAGAAATTTTGAAGGAAGGAGCAACATCAACTTATGGATCAGATGCAATTGCAGGAGTTGTTAATTTTATAACCTATCGAGAGTTTAATGGTTTACGAGTAAAAGCTGGGAGGCAGTCTACCTCGAGCTATGATCAAAATGATGAAACTATTGGATTACTTTATGGTGGGAAATTTAGAAATATTAATTATGTGATTGGGCATAACAGATTAGAAAGATCGCCTCTCTCAGCTAAAGAAATACCCGGTATAGCAGAGCTTGGTTTAAGTGGTCTTGGTAAAACTTTTAAACTTTTGGGTCCAGATACTGTTGAATCAGGAATTTATGCTGGAGATTATCCAAACCAAACTACATTTGTACCTGATCCAAATTGTGAAAGTAATGGAGGCATTCTTGATGGATCATTTTGTAGGTTTCTTTATGGCGAAAGATTCAATATCGTAAATGATGAAAGTCATAAGAAAAACTATATAAATCTCTATTCAGATAATAATTTAGTAGATATAAATTTCACCTTTATATCTTCAAATGTAAAAGTGAATGATAATCCCCAATCACCCTCCTACCCTGCACTTCCTTTTCTATCTCGAAGCATCCTGCCTGGCGAAGGCGGAAGTCCATTTAATGTTCCAGTTGTTTGGTATGGAAGACCGCTCGGAGCTGAATACAAATCTCCTTACTCTCCAAAAGATATCGAGCAAAAGCATTTCGGGGTAACTGCATATTTTGAGTTAGCTAATCAAACAGAAGCTGAAATTTCAGTAACCAAAAGTGACCACTCAAATTTCCATTATAGGCCCGATATTATTGATTCAAGATTCTTAGCTGCAATACAAGGAAATGGAGGTCCCGATGGAAATGAAATGTGGAATATATTTGATTCTTCGCAAAACTCTCAATCACTAATAGATTTTGTAAGGGGTGCTGAGGTATCAAATAAAAGTGCTGATCTGCTCAGTCTTAATGGTATTTTTAGAGCAGAAACTAAAAACATTAAATATGCTTATGGATTTCAAATTAATAATGAGAATCTCGATATATTTTATGATGAAATAAGCCGAGCTGAATTTGATGCTGATGGAAAGCTCATCAAAACAGCTGACCTCTTCTTTCTTGGTGGAGGCAAAAATGTATCAAAAAGTAGAAATGGTAAGGCCCTTTTTGTTGAAGCTGAGAGGAGATTTCTTGAAGCACTTGATATCAGAATTGCAGGACGTTACGAAGAGATGAAAAATGAATCATCATTCGATCCAAAATTATCAATGAAATACAAATTCAATGATTCTTTGACATTAAGATTTTCAAGGGGAAGTGCATTTTCAGCTCCATCAATGGCTCAAATGTTTTCTAGCCAAATTAATCTTGGTAGCGTAAGAGATGTCGATGACTCAGTATTTGTTAGGCAAGCTTCGATCGGTAATCCTGACTTAAAACCTTCGACGTCATCTAATCAAAATTTTGGATTAATTTTCCAAAAAGACAGTTATAAAATCTCAATCGATTACTGGGAAGTTGATTACGAAGATCGAATTGAAGTTGAAAGTGCTCAAGCCCTGCTAACTCAAGATCCCTTTGGGCCTAGTATCACAAGAAATGAGTTTGGTGATCTCATTGGTGTGACGACGACTTACTTCAATGAGGAAAATACGAAGATAAGTGGTACAGATTTTCAATTTGACTATATATTTGAGTTAAATAATTACTCGCCGATAAATCTCAGACTAAAAGGAACTATATTTGATGAATTCTTAACGCCGCAAATTACTGCAGATGGCTTATCAAAAATGGTTAACAGGGTTGGTAAATTTAATTATGATTCCCACACCCACTCTCTTCCAAAAAAACGTCTGAATGCTTTTATGGACTGGGAGCACAATGACTATCTGTTTAGCTTAATTACAAGATATGTAGATGGATATACCAACGAGCGACCAATTACAGGTCTTGGAGCAAGTCTAGGATATGAGAATAAAGTTGAATCCTTTTTGGTGTTTGATATCTCAGCTAGAAAATCAATAGATCTTGATGAGGGAAATATCAATTTTGGTATTGCAATAATCAATGCGCTGGATGAATCTGCTCCAAGATTATATGATGCTCCCGATTTCAGCTTTGATACAAGAGTTCATGATCCTCGTGGAAGACTTGTTAATCTAAATCTGGAATATAATTTTTAACTTCATAATAGCAAGAGCAAATTAGTGAATTTCCTAGAATACTCTATTGATCAAATCTTAGAAGAAAATCAAATTCCTCATACTTGGTCCAAATCAGTTAAAAATGAGGTGACCGGGTTAGAGCTTGAAAAAAATATAGATAGAAAAGATTTATCAGGGGCAGATTTTGTAACTATTGATGGAAAGGATGCAAAAGATTTTGATGATGCAGTCCTCTGCAAAAAGTTAAAGACAGGATACAAACTATCAGTTGCAATAGCTGATGTTAGTAGCCTTGTTAGGCCTGGGAGTGAAATAGACAAAGCAGCAAAAGAAAGAGGAACTTCTATTTATTTTCCAAATACTGTTATACCCATGTTGCCGGAAGAAATAAGTAATGATTTGTGTTCTCTTGTACCAAATAAAATCAGAAATGTTGTTGTTTCAGATATTACTTTTGATACTGATGGTGAGATTAAAGATTATGATTTTTATGAAGCTAAGATTGAATCAAAATACAGGCTGACATATGCAGAGGTTGAGGAAGCTATTCTAAGAAAGAAAAAGATTGGTTCAACAAGTGTTAATGAGTCTATCGATGCTCTTAAAGAGTTAACAATCACCGTCCTTGATAAGCGCGCTAAAAGGAATGCTTTAGAAATTGAATCAAATGAACCAATATTGAAAATAAATAATATAGGAGAAGTTGAAGCAATAAACCTTTCAAGGAGAATGTTTGCCCATCAGATGATTGAAGAAGCCATGATAGCCGCAAATATATGCGCGATCATGTTCGTAAAAAGATCATCAGAGTTATCAATAAATAGATTTCATGATAAGCCTGATGCAGATAAGTTATTGGCACTATTTGAAAAATTTCAAAGCTTTGGATTAAAGAAATCTGATGATCCAATAATTTTGCTACAACGATGCATTGAGATTGCAAAAAGGAGTGAAAATGCAACTTCTCTTCAAAGTCTTATTTTGCAGGGTCTTCCAAGAGCGATTTATTCTTCAAAAAAATCTGGTCACTTTGGCCTTCAGCTCGAGGAATATTCTCATTTCACATCCCCGATAAGAAGATATCCAGATCTAATAATTCACAGGCTCATAAAATCAATTTTAAAGAAAGAAAAAGTACATTTTGATGAAGAAGCTTTCGAGGAAGAGTGCGGAAACTTATCTGATTTAGAAAAAAGAGCTGAAAAATCATCTAGGCAAGTAACTCAGCAATTAATTTGTTTTTTCTTAAAAGATAAAGTTGGAAATATCATGCCAGCAAGAGTAGTTGGCGTAACTCATTTTGGAGTGTTTTGTGAATTAGAAGGTTTCTTTGTCTCGGGATTAATGCACGTAACAGACCTTAAAGATGATCATTATGTATATAGTGAGAGAAATAATATACTGAAAGGTAGAAGATCTGGTAAAACATTCAAGATAGGAGATCAATTCAATGTAAGGATTGATGCAGTTATTCCAGAAGAAAGAAAAATAATATTGTCTAAAAATAAATAATGAAAACTGACAGCAAAATAAGAGAAGGCTTTCATTCAATCGAAATTCTTCTAAAAAATAAGCCAGAAGTTATTAAAAAAGTTCTTGTTCCTGAGGCAAGAGAAGATGCAAGAATGCTTAAGTTACTTCAAGCGTGCTCTGATAACGGTGTTGCTGTAGAAAGATCAAAGAAAATTAAAAAAAACCCACAAGCAATTGTATCTTCAATGGATATTGGTGATCTAAAAGATCTAAAAAATTATTTAGAAAACCTTTCTAATGGCGTCCCAATATTTGTGGTGTTAGATAATGTAATTGATCCAAGAAATATGGGTGCAATCATGAGATCTTCTGCAATTTATGGGGTAGATGGAATTATTATTAACAAAAATCATTGTTCTCCCTTAACAGAAGTTGTTCATAGAACATCTAGTGGTGGGTCAGATTTACTAAAGATTTATATGGTTTCTAACCTTATAAACTGTGTTAAAGCGCTTCAAGACTTCGGAATCGAAGTAATTGGTTTAAGCGAACATTCTGATCAAACAATTGATCAACTAAATTTATCTGGAGCAGCGCTTGTATTGGGATCTGAAGAAAAAGGTATAAGAGAAAAAACGCTCTCTAATTGTGATCATAAAGTAAATTTAGTTAGAAATGATAAAATAAACAGCTTAAATGTTGCTGTTGCAGCAGGAATAGCCTTAAGTGAAATAAAAAAAACTAATGGCTAGAAAATATATATTAGATTAGACTTGATCAATGCTTAAACAAAGGACACTTAGAAATTCCATAAAAGCTTCAGGAATAGGACTTCATTCTGGTAAACAAGTTAATATCGAACTCCATCCTGCTGATGCAAATACTGGAATTAGGTTCGTAAGGACTGATCTAGAACCACATCTTGAGATTCATGCTACTGCTAGAGAGGTAGGTTTCACAACATTATCTACTACGCTAGGATCAGGCGAGCACAAAATATCAACAATAGAGCACCTCTTATCGGCAATTGCGGGACTTGGTATAGATAATTGTCTTATTGAAGTTGATGGCCCTGAAATGCCTATCATGGATGGAAGCGCAGGACCCTTTGTTTTTCTTCTCCAAGCTGCAGGTATTGCTGACCAAGATGAAAAAAAGAAATTTATAAAAGTTTTAAAAGAGGTAAGAGTTGAGCGAGACGATGCATACGCATTTATAAAACCATTTGATGGCTTTAAGGTTTCATTTTCAATTGATTTCAATCATCCAGTACAAAGAAGATTTCCTGCTGAATCAACAATCGATTTTTCATCGACCTCTTTTGTAAGAGAAGTTTGCAGAGCAAGAACTTTTGGTTTTAATAAAGATGTTGAGATGTTACAAAAAAATAATCTAGCTTTAGGCGCCAGTGTTGCAAATGCAATTAATATTGGAGAGGAAGAGATTATAAATGAAGAAGGTCTTCGCTTTGATGATGAGTTTGTGAAGCACAAGATTCTTGATGCAATTGGAGATCTTTATCTGCTGGGTCACAACCTTATTGGTCAGTATGTTGGATATAAGTCAGGTCATGCATTAAATAATAGTTTACTGAGAAAGATCAGCGAAACAGATGATGCTTTTGAGATAATTGAGTTTGATAATATTGATGAGGCTCCAATTTCATATGTAAGGCCGCCTTTCGAAGGTCTCTAGAATAAAAAAATGTTCGGTTTTATTGGCAAAATCTTTGGAACGAGTAACGATAGAAATCTGAAAAGAATGCAAAAGTTTGTTGATGCTATCAACAGCCTGGATGAAGATTATAGCTCTAAAGAAGATAGCTTCTATAGTGCATTAAAATTAGATTTATCTAAAAAGTTCTCCCAAAATAATGACTTATACTCGATACTTCCTGAAGCATTCGCTGCTGTAAGAGAAGCTGGCAAAAGAACTATTGGTCTCAGGCATTTTGATGCACAAATGCTTGGTGGAATTGCTCTTGCAGAGGGAAATATAGCTGAGATGAAAACCGGTGAGGGAAAGACACTTGTCGCCACACTCCCAACTTTCCTTAATTCTGCAATGGGTAATAAGGTTATCTTAGTTACTGTAAATGACTATCTTGCAAAAAGGGATGCAGAATGGATGCGTCCTATTTATGAGTTCTTAGGTCTTTCTGTAGGTGTTATTTATTCTGGTCAAGAATTAAGTGAGAAAGCAGCAGCCTATGACTGCGATGTCATATATGCCACAAATAATGAGCTTGGGTTTGATTATTTAAGAGATAATATGGCTCTTAGAGCAGAGGATAGAGTTCAGTGCTCACTTGATTTTGCAATTGTCGATGAAGTTGATTCAATTTTGATTGATGAGGCAAGAACGCCTCTTATTATTTCTGGTCCGAGTAATGAAAGCTCAGAGATTTATTCACATATTAAGTCAATTGTCCCCAAACTAAAAAGGCAGTTAAGAGAAGAGACTGAAGAAGAGCCATTAGAGGAGAGCGAAATTGGCCATTACATAATTGATGAAAAAAATAGAAATATCGACCTCACTGATGAAGGTTATATGTTAGTTGAGTCTCTCTTAGAGGATATGGATATATTATCTAGTTCTGGAAATCTATATTCTGTATCAAATATAAAGATAATGAGATTTGTTCAAGCTACATTAAGAGCAAATTTTTTATATAACAGAGATGTTCACTATCTTGTTAGAAATGGTGAGGTAGTCTTGATTGATGAGCATACGGGAAGAAGTATGCCAGGCAGGAGAATATCTGAGGGTGTTCATCAAGCACTTGAATGTAAGGAAAATGTAACTATTCAGAGAGAATCACAAACTCTTGCATCTACTACTTTCCAGAACTTCTTTAGGCTTTTTGATACCTTATCTGGAATGACCGGTACTGCTGATACTGAGGCATTAGAATTCAATCAGATCTATGGTCTTAATGTTGTTGTAATACCAACAAATAAAAAAATGATCAGAGATGATCAGGATGATCTTGTTTTCCTTTCTAAAACTGCCAAGTATAAAGCTCTCATTAAAAAGATTGAGGAGCTGAGAGAAAGTCATGTTCCGGTTCTAGTTGGAACAGTTTCAGTTGAGTCCTCTGAAGAAGTTTCAAATCTTCTTAAGAAGAAAAATATTCCTCATCAGGTTTTGAATGCCAAACAGCACGAAAGAGAAGCAGAAGTAATTGCAAATGCAGGTAAGCCAGGAGTTGTTACGATCGCTACCAATATGGCAGGTCGTGGAACAGACATTGTCCTTGGAGGTAAAAAAGAGGATAACAAAGAATGGGAATCTAACCATCAGACAGTCTTGGATGCAGGCGGTCTATGTATATTGGGTACTGAAAGGCATGAGTCAAGGAGAATAGATAATCAGCTTCGCGGACGTTCTGGAAGACAAGGAGATCCAGGTAGTTCTCAGTTTTTCCTATCTTTAGAGGATGATCTATTAAGGCTTTTCATTACAGATAGTAGGAGAGCATTATTTGAGAGAATAGGAATGGGAGATGACCATATTGAGCACAAAATGCTTTCGCGCGGAATTGAGAATGCACAAAAGCGAATAGAAAACCGCAATTTTGATATTCGAAAAAACTTGCTTGAATATGACGATGTTGCAAATGATCAAAGGACCGCAATTTATGCTCTTAGAAATGATCTGCTTGAAGAGGATGAGATTGAAGAAACAATTCAGGGGCTAATTGAGGAAAGCTTTGAAAATTCAATATATTCCTTTATTCCATTTGAATCAGTTGAATCACAATGGAAAACTTCAGAACTTGATCAATTCCTAAAAGAAAGTTTTCAATTCAATAAAGAGTTTAAGCCCGTCATAGACAATGATAAGTCTTTAGGTGTTGAAGAAATTAAAAATATTATTATTTCAGAAGCTAAAGATATGTATAAAACAAAATTTGAACATATTGGCGAGCAAAGGAAGCTTTTAGAAAAACAAATCATGCTGCAGGTACTTGATGTCCACTGGAAGGAACATTTAGCAGAAATGGATCATCTTCGACAAAGTGTAGGTCTGAGAGCATATGCTCAAAAAAATCCTAAGAATGAATACAAAAGAGAAGCTTTTAATATGTTTGAGAACATGCTGGATGAAATAAATTCAGAAACTGTAAGAATCTTATTCAATATTCAAATTGCTACTAAAGAAGAAATAGAAAAAATTGAAAAAGATAATCTTAAAAATGCTGAAAAAAATCTGGAGCTGAAAAAGAATGAAGATCCATCTCAGATTGCTCAAAGTCCTGAAAAACATCATAAAGCTGAACAAGTCATAGCATCAGAAAAGATTGGAAGGAATGAGCTTGTAAAAATAACTAATGGTGAAGAAACAAAAGAGATGAAGTATAAAAAAGCTAAGTCATTAATCGAGACTGGTGGATGGAGAATAATTTAGGAAGAGAACATAGCAGCATTGCTATAACACCTAACCTCTCCCCTGAAAATATAAGTTCATATATAAATAATCTTGAATTAATAAGAAGCAATGCTCATAAAGTTGATTTTCTTATAATCCGAAATAAATCCTTGGATAGAGACGGGTATCAAAAATTAGCTGAAAGAATAATGGAATCATTAAATGGGAAAATGCCATGCATTCTTCATTTTGATAATTTAGATTCCTTTGTGAGGATGAATGATCTAATTTCCAAAAGTTATGGCGTGCATTTTACAAGCTCTCTTTTAAAAGAATTAAAGAAGAATGATCTCCTAAGGTATTTTGAAAAAAAGAAGGTATTTGGTGGCTCTTGTCATAATGAAAAGGAGATATCTTTGGCTAGCAATTTAGGTTTAAATTATTGTATTTTGGGTCCTGTAAAAGACAAGCTTGTAGACAAAAAAATTATTACGAAAGGAATGGGTTGGGATAAATTTTCAGATATGGCTAAAAAATCCCCAATAAAAAGTTACGCTATTGGGGGCTTAAGCAATGATGATTTAGAGATTGCTTCCAAACACTATGCATGTGGAATAGCAGGAATCTCAATGTTTAATCAATCCTCATAGAAATCTTCCGACTGGATAGGTCTAGAGATCTTTTTTTCTTCATTAGCCCACTCACCCAAGTCAATGAGCTTACATTTCTTTGAGCAAAAAGGTCTATATTCATTGGAGCTATCAATGCTAACTTTTTTTTCACAATTTGGACAATTAATCATTATTTGCAAGAATTAAGTATTTTTTATGAATATCTTCTAGATTCATTAAAAATTCATCTTTAGTATCATTATTTTCAACTACATCATTAGCGATCTTATTCCTATCCTCAGATGAAGCCTGAGACTGAATTATTTTTAAGATCTGCTCTTCATTGGAGTTATCTCTTTTTGAGGCTCTTTCTATTTGGATTTCTTTTTTGCAATCTATTGCCAAAACCCGGTCATAAAATGAAGAACTGTTTGTTTCTGCTATAAGTGGAACAATAATAATCCTATATATACTATTTGAATTATTGATAAAGTTTAATATGCCATTTTGCACAATCGGATGAACTATTTCCTCCAACTTATTTTTCATTTCTGGATTTTGAAAAATATACTTTCTAAGAGCTTTTCTATCTATTTCAGAGTTTTCATCTAGAAAAGTTTCTCCGAAAATATCTAAAAACTTTTTGTATCCCTCTCCTTCTCTATCTAAGGCATTGTGGGCAAGATCATCAGCATCAATTACATCAATATTTTTACTTTTGAAAAAATCTCCAGCTAGGCTTTTGCCGGATCCAATTCCACCTGTTAAACCAATAAGCATCTCTAAATATCCAAGTACTCTCCCTTCCCATAAAGAAGAGGTTTGGTATTACTATTTTTTATCACTTCATGTACATCCCCAAAAAAAACACTATGAGATCCGTGACTGGTAATTTCTTTTATGGTGCATGAAATAACAGATTGTGAATTTTTTATGAAGCCTATATTGTTCTTAAAATCCCAGAAATCATTATCAAATCTCTTATCAGACAGTTCGTCTGTTCCGCAAAGATTTGATATTTCGGTTTGCGAAGAGGATAAAAAGCTAATATTGAAATTGGAATCTTTTTTTAAAGATGAATGAATGCTTGAATCTTTATTTATGCAAACAAGAATAGAGGGTGGTTCAAACGATAATGATGTAACTGATGAAACTGTAATAGCATGATTTTCTTTAGTTTCATCGTTATATGTAGACACGACACATACAGGATAAACAAGCTCTCTCAAAGCTAGTCTGAACTCTTCTTTAATATTCATAGTTAGATTATGTGTACTTTTAATAATAAATCTAGCCTAAAACAAAAAAAGCTCTCAATTTCTTGAGAGCTTTTAAATCAAAAGCCTGACGATGTCCTACTCTCACACAGGGAAGCCCTG
>LUMT01000263.1_pt1 | contig 21327 bp, 23 predicted proteins | sample 729741 | NCBI WGS metagenome assembly LUMT01 (sample SAMN03860299, study PRJNA289734) | marine metagenome | biome: seawater column; feature: ocean; material: water; isolation source: Red Sea water column Station 192 - depth 50m | place: Saudi Arabia: Red Sea | collected 2011-10-15 | depth 50 m
GTTCTAAGTCCCTCTTCGTGAGTACCACCTTCAAGTGTGTGAATGTTGTTTGCAAAACTTTTTACCGTAACATCGTCTTCGTTTTTCCACTGTAGAGCGACTTCTATCTCTGAGTCCTTTGTTTGATCAGAAAAAGATATGATTTTATCATGTAGTGGTTCGAATCCCTCATTTAAATACTCGACAAAATCAACCAATCCACCTTTAAAGTGAAACTGTTCCTTTGTTGCTGGTTTTACCCTGTTGTCAACAAGGGTTATTTTCAAGCCTTTATTTAGAAAAGCAGTTTGTCTAAGTCTCTCGGAAACAATGTTGTAGTCATAGGTTTGTGTTTCATCAAATATTTCAGGGTCAGCTAAAAAGTTGACTTTAGTTCCGGTCTTTTTTGAAACTTTTCCTCTTTTAATTTTCGATTTTGGTTTACCTAAATCAAAATCTTGATTCCAAAAATACCCATCTCTTTGAACCTCGACTTTTACAAAGGTTGATAGAGCATTAACTACTGAAATTCCAACTCCGTGTAAGCCACCGCTAACTGTATATGCTCCGGATTCAAACTTTCCACCAGCATGAAGGGTGGTTAAAACTGTAGTAAGTGCTGAAACTTTTGTTTTCGGATGAGGTTTTACTGGTATTCCACTTCCATCGTCTTCCACCGTAACAGATCCATTTTTCTCTAGAGCTACTTTGATTGTTGAACACCTTCCGGCCATAGCTTCGTCTACAGAGTTGTCTAATACTTCCCAGATAAGATGGTGTAAACCGTTTGGTCCGGTCGAACCAATATACATTGCTGGTCTTTTTCTTACTGCTTCTAGACCCTCAAGAATTTTTATATCTTTTGAATCATAACTATTTGAATCTTTTTTAGACACGAATTATCTCCAAGATACGCTTCTATTCATTTGTTACAGCCCCTGCTGAACTCCTATTTTACTAGATTCCTAGATTATTGCTTGAGATTAGATATTTGAATATCTATGTTTTTAAGGCTTATTTTGGTGTTTTTCTCAATATTTACAATTAAGTTTTGTTCGTCTAATTGTACGATTTTTTTCACTCTGGAGTTATCAACATAAACCACCAGTGTGTCTCCTAAAACTGGTCCTGTCACAACATCGTCTACCCATTTGTAATGACTGTTAGTAATGTAGTTTTCTATTTTTTTTGAGTTTTTAAAATTTATACCTAAAGAATTGTTGTTTGGATTAATTTTTTCTGGTTCTTTATTCAGCACTATTCGTTAGTTCTAACAGGCATAAGTAAATACTGGTATGTTTCTTCTTCGCCTTGAATAACAGCTGGTTTGTCATTTCCAGAAAATCGTAAAAAGGCTTTGTTTCCATCTAAGACTTCTATGCCTTGGATTAAATAATTTGGGTTAAAAGAAATTTGAAAATCTGTCACGTCTCCTACTTCAAGACCGAGAATTTTTATATCTATTTCTTCTACTCCACCACCAATATCTTTGTTTGTGGAAGATATGTTGAGATTGTTTTCGTCAACCACTTTTAATGTCACAGGTATAAACCCTTCAGCAACTACAGTCGATCTGTCCAGGGATTCCAGTATCTTTTTTTTATCAACCTCTATTGAGAAAACGTTCTCTTTTGGAAAAAGAGCCTGGTATTCGGGGTAGTTTCCCTCAAGTTTTCTAACAGATGTATAGTATTTTTCGTTATAAAAATGAAGTTCTCTTTCTGTTGAGTTTATAAAAATGTCTTGTTCACTGTCTTCAAAAAGTTTTATGGTTTCGTTTAGAGACCTGTAAGAAACAATTCCTGCATCGTCTATGGGTAAGTTGGATATTGTGTTTGTTGCCAACCTGTAACTGTCTGTCGAGACAAGTGTTGTTTTTTCTCCATCATTATCAAAGAAAACACCGGTTAGTATTGGTTTTCCTCCTTCTGGAGATGCTGCTATACCTACCTTTCTAAGTGCTGTAAAAAGTTCAAAAGGAGTTAGTTTTTGGCTGTTTTCCTGTTCAAAAGAGTTCTCTAGTAAAGCTTTGGGGTATGTTAGGTGATCAAGTTTTCTTAGTTTATATTCTGATTTATCAGCTTCAATCATTACTTCATTACCAAGATCGGAGAATACAATTTCTCCTGACGACATTTTCCTCACCACTTCAGATAAAATTCTTGCGTTAACTAAACACTCTCCATCAACCATTGAGTCAACATTAAGTTTTGCCTTAATGACTAAATCCAAATCAGAGCCTATAACTTCACACGAACCATCTTTAACTTTTATATATAAACCTTGAAGAGAAGGGGTGGACGGCTTAACATCAACAGCTCTAGAAACAGATAAAACTACTTCTTTTAGATCTTTTGTTTTCGTTTTAAATTTCAAATTATTCCTTTATATATATAACAACAATAAAACTGTTTAAATTGTTTAATAAACCCATTAAAGACTTAAACAACGACAAATTTATGTTGTAAGTTTTAAACATTTTAGACCCTTGTTAACAGATTTTCTTTAGAAGAAACTTTATTGTTGAAAATGTTTATTTCTTTCTTCAAACCAGGAGAGTCTTCAACTTTTTTAATTGAAGATAAAACTGTAGAGTGAGACCTGTTACCTACGTATAAACCAATTTGATTTAACGAGTACTCAGTGTGTTTTCTCATCAAGTAAATAAAAAGATGTCTAGCATTACTAACCTGCTCACTTCTGTTTTTTGACAACACTAACCTTTTATCTACTTGGTATAGATCAGAACAATAATCAAGAATAAACTCTGGGGTAAGTTCCAACACTTTATTGTTGGAGTACATAGAAACAAGTTCTGCAACATAGTTAGAGTTTCCAGTTCCTGTTTGTTTGTTGATTATAAGGTTATTAACAACACCATTAATTTCTCTGAAGCTTTGAAACTCCAAAGAGGTTAATAAATCAAACTCTTTTTTAGTTATAAGGTTCCCACCATATTCAAGGTTGTTTCTTTTTAAAACCTCAGAAAACATTTTTTGATCAGGTTTTTCTATATCTGTAACTAATCCATTTAGAATTCTCGAAACCAACCTTTCAGGAAAACCAATAAGTTCTTGGGGTTTTTGGTCTGATGCCAACACCACCGCTTTTGAGTTGTTTAGAAAATAATTAATTGTATGAAACAACTCTTCAGAAACCCCTTTTTTTCCTAGAAAAAACTGAATATCGTCAATTAATAATATATCTACCGACCTTATTTTATTTTTAAAAACATCTATGTCTTTATTTTTAATTCCATTTATATATGACTCAAGAAAAGACTCAGAATCAATATAAAAAGAAGAAACCGAAGACCTTTCAATTGTTTTTAATAGGTGGGTCTTGCCAACCCCAGGTTTTCCATAAACAAACAAAGGGTTGAACCTTTTTCCGGGACTTGTTACAACATTTTTAGCAGCAGTTATTGCAAGATTATTACAACTTCCAACAAACAGCTCGTCAAAAACACCAAGTTCGTAGACGTTTTGATCCTGAACAGGTATATCTTCTACAACCTCAACTTCTTCTACAATCTCAAATTCGTTGGCAGGAATAGACAAGGTTTTATCAAGAACAAAAACACAATCACCAGACTTATTTATGTTTTTATAAACTCTTTTTATGGTGGCAAAAACCTTCTTTTCAATAGAGTTCTTAATAAACTCTGAATTAACAATGATGTTTAGGTTTTGATCATCCCCAATTTCGAAGACTACTTGTTCCAACCAATATTTATCTGTCTTGTTTTCTATCTCATTGTTTAAACAAGAAAGAAATTCATCAACCTTACTATTCATAACTCCGCTTACAACTTCATTAAACTTAAACGACAGTGTGAAAATTTCATAGAGTGTGAAAAACATATTAATTTTTCACAAGGTTTATCAATAATTCAAGAAACCCAATGTTTACTGAGGATTATATGTTCAAAACTGTCAAATAACCAACAATTCCTTGTTGTTATAGAATCCTAGTTAGTTTGTTTTTCGCGAGTTAAAAAATGTTTTCGCGAACATGCAAAATTAAAAAATAATTTTGGTTTGTTTAAATACTCTATTCATTTATTGTTAGTTAAAGGTAAAAAATGAAAAGAACTTATCAACCTAGTAATAGAAAAAGAAGCAGAAAACACGGTTTTAGATCAAGAATGCGAACCAGAGCAGGTCGCGAAATTCTTAAAAGAAGAAGAAAAAAAGGTCGTAAAATTATATCTGCCTAGGTTTTTAGTGAAATTTACTGCACTAAATAAAAAAAGTCATTTTGAAAACCTAAGAAAAGAAGAGTTCTGCTTTGCAGATAAAGGCGTAAAAGTTTTTGTAAAAGAGAATACTGTTGGTACAAACAGACTCGGTATCAGCATTTCAAGCAAACACGCCAACGCTGTAAACAGGAATAGATTTAAAAGAAGGATTAAAGAAGCAGTCAGGGGTTTAGAAACAGATTTAAATTTAGATATTTTGGTTGAGGGAAGCACAAAAGCACCGAAGCTTAAATTAATTGAAATCATAAACATATTAACTAGACACCCACTGCTTTAAGACATAAAAATGAAAATTGTTACGGTTTTGTACCAGGTTTGTAGATCTTTGCTTTCCTACCTCGGGTTAGGCAGTGGTAATTGTTTATACTACCCAACCTGTTCCCAGGTAATAACTGAAAGCCTTGAGACAAACGGTTTGTTTAAAACCACCCCTGTTGTTTTAAAAAGAATAGGAATTTGTAACCCATTATATAAGAAATTTGGTAAAAATTGGCAATATTAGAACCATTCGCACTCGCAATTGGGTTTTTACTCTCATATGTTTATGATTTTACGCTCTCATATGGGTTTGCAATTGCTATTTTAACTGTAATTATTAATGTCATTATTTTCCCCCTTACACTTCGACAAACCAGATCTACTAAAAGAATGCAAGACGCACAATCAGACATTAAAAAACTTCAGAAACAGTACAAGGACAATAAAGAAGAGCTCAACAAAGCCATGGCTGCAATGTATAAAGAAAAAGGAATAAACCCTCTTGGGTGTATACTTCCTCTCATCATTCAGATGCCTATATGGTTTGCTTTGTTTAGAGTTTTAAGAGAACCTCTTAGCTTTATTCCCTCAACTTCTGTTCTTTTTAAAGATCTTGAAGTAAGCACAAGTCTTACATTTTTTAATATGGACCTTCAAATTCCACCCTCAGAAGTAGCGGGTTGGGCTGACAGGATTCCATATTTAATACTGATATTGTTTGTTATTTTGACAGCTTTATATCAGCAACAACAAATTACAAAAAAAACAGGTAAAAGCGACAATCCTCAGGCCCAACAAATGCAAATGGTGGGTAAAGTAATGCCAATATTTTTTGGATTTATATCTTGGACATTACCCACTGGGCTTGTTGTTTACTTTTTAACTGGAAATATATTTCGAATAGGTCAACAAGCTTTAATTGTTAAGCTAGACGACCGCGAAGAGGTTAAAAAAGAAGATAAAAAAGAGGAAAACAATGAAGATTCACAGTCAAATCCAATTCAAGAAGATCCTCGCAAAAACCGCAAAAAAAGAAGGAGAAAATAGTGGCAAATAACAAATGGGTTGAAGTTGAAGCCAGGTCGATTGATGATGCAATAAAAGCAGGTCTAAACGAATTAAATTTAGAAGACGCAACTCAAGCAAACATAAACATACTTCGAGAACCAGAAGGCGGAGTATTTGGTGTTGGTGGCACAAAAGCGCTTGTAAGAGTCTCTGTTAGAAACGGTGGTTCCAGAAACTATACAAACAAAAGACGCAATAATAATAGAAATAATAATTCCAAAAACTCCAATAAAAATGGGTATAAAAAGCAATATGATTCAAAAAAACCAAGGGTTGAGGCTGATAAAGACGAACAACTCAAGGTTTCAATTGATTTTTTGAAAGGACTAGTCAAGTCTTTTGGCCTCAAAGGTGATGTTGAGGGTAGTTTGGAAGATGATAATTTAGTAGTCAAAGTTACTGGAGAGCAAACAGAAGCACTTGTTGGTGACAAAGGTTTTATCATTAGATCTTTACACGAATTAACCAGAACAGTGGTACAAAGAAAAACAGGTGCAGGAACCAGACTCAGACTTGATGTTGCAGACTATGCACTAAAACGCAAAGAAGCACTTACTATTTACGCTGAAAGACTAAGTAAACAAATACTAGAAGACAAGCAGGAAGTCATGTTAGAACCAATGAACTCTGTAGATCGTAAAACCCTACATGATGCAGCTGCAAATTTTGAAGGAATAAAGTCATATTCTGAAGGAAGAGAACCCTACAGATCAGTAGTCTTTGCGCCTGAAGAAGAAGAATGACTTTTGAACCCCAAGTTCCTGACTGGGGTAAACAACTTGTTGGTGATAATTTAGACCAGCTAATCATTTATCATGACTGGCTTTGTAATACCGGTATAAAAACAGGACTTATTAGTCCAAAAAGCAAACAATTTGTATGGGATGAGTTCGTTATCCACTCTCTTTATTTTGGAAAAATATTATCTGAACTCCCTGGTGAGGTTGATGTAGTTTCAGATCTTGGAACTGGAGGAGGAATACCTGGAATTCCAATAGGAATTACTACAAACATTACAGTTAACTTAATTGATGTAAAAGAAAAAAGAATTTTTGAACTTTCACGATTAATCAAAATACTCAATAATAATAATATTTTTGCGATTCAGGACGATGCGTATAACCACATTAAAAAAGGTGGTTTTTTTGTGTCTAGATGCTTTATTTCAAGCGAAAAAGTAATAAATTCTCTAAAAACTGATAAAAACACCACATATTTGGTCTCATCAAACGGAGAAGACTCAGATTACGATTCAAACCTGTTTCACGTGAAACACGAGAATTTTAAAATTAATAAAGATGATATAAGACACATTGATGTTATAAATGTTAAGTGAAAACAATTGCTGTAGTTTGTCAAAAGGGTGGAGTTGGTAAGACAACAACAGTAATCAACCTTGCTAGCGTACTTTCAAGAAAAGGCTTAAAAACACTAATTATCGACACAGATCCTCAAGGAAATGTATCTACATACCTTAATCAAAACAAAACTTCTAAATTAAACACCTCAACAACTCAAATTTTAGAAGGTGAAAACAACATAGAACCCATAAAAGTATTTGAGAATTTATACCTAATACCTTCTGATGTAGACATTAAAAAACACAATTCAGAAAAAATAGTAGGCGGATCAAAGCTGAGAAAAATTCGACAAAATGAGACCATAAAGACATTTGATATAGTTTTTATTGATACACCACCAACTATGAGTTCTTTAGTTCAGGAAGCACTTTCAACATCTGATTATTACTTTATACCAAGTAAACCAGAGTTCTTAGCGGTGGAGGGTGTTGGTCAGGCAATGTCATTTGCTAAACAAACAATTTCTGAAGTACCCCATACAGATCCTCATTTTCTAGGGGTAGTTCTTAATCAAGTTGATACAAGACGAGCAAGCTACCATGACTTTGTTTCAGAGTTAAAACAAATACTGTCTGATAAGTTGTTTACAACACATATATCACAATTAACTGAAATTGCAGATAGTCCGTTCTATGCTAAAACTGTATTAGATTTTGGTGAATATAGTAAAGCTAGAATTGAATTTGAAGCATTAAGCAATGAATTATTAGAAAAGGTTGGCTTATGAAAAGATCCCTAAGTTCGCTTATAGAAAACACAGATGTTAGAGAATTTAAAGTTGTAGACATTGAAGTTGAAAAAATTTCTGAAAGCAAAACACAGGCAAGGACATATTTTGATGAAAAAAAGCTAAGTGAACTTTCAGAATCAATTAAAAAAAGTGGTGTACTCCAACCAATTATTGTTCAATTGTTGGGTAATAATAGATATCAATTAATTGCTGGTGAAAGAAGACTCCGAGCAAGTAAAGCTGCTGGACTCAAAACAATTCCTTGTTTAGTTAAAGATGTAACAGACAAGGATGCAGCAGTTTTGGGTCTAGTGGAAAATGTACAAAGATCACAACTTAACACCATTGAAGAAGCACTGGGTTATAAAAGCCTACAAGAAACATATGGCTTAAACGCAAAAGAGATAGGCCTTTTGGTTGGTAAAAGCAGACCATTTATTGCTAACTTATTACGCATTTCAAACCTGAGTCAAAAAGTTCAAGAAGCTTTAAAAGAAGAGAAGATTTCCTTTGGACAAGCAAGACCTTTAATAGTTTTAGATGAAAACTTACAAGACAAATTACTTTCCGAAATTATTAGTTTATCTTTAAATAGTCGACAGGTTGAAGAGAAGGTGAGTGAGCTAAATGGAAAGTCTTCTGTGAGCGAAGAAGTTCTACACCTTAAGAGCAATCTTGAAAACACGCTAGGTTCAAAAGTTCAAGTTAAAAAATCAGGAAAGTCATTTAAAGTAAATCTGAACTTTCAAAATATAGAAGCACTTAAAAAATTTATAGAGAAATTAAATTAGTTTCAAAAAATTTCCGAATAAATCTCAGAAACTATATCAAAAACTGTATTGGTATTAATTTGGTAAAAATTACCATTTATTACTAAAGACACGGCTTTAGTGTTTTTGAGTAGCATATTGTTTTTACCAACTGAATCAAGGTTTAATTTTGTGCCAATTTCATAAGCTAATTTTTTACCAATATTACTTACAGAGTGCTTTCCTTTGAAATAATCTACGGACTGTGTTTCATTGTTTTCAAAAGTTAAGAAAAGTGAAGGGTTAATTTTATTTACAAAAGAAATAATATTTTCTTTACTCATCTCTTCCCCAGCTTCGGAAACAAAAGTAATATTCATTCCATTTTCTATTCCAGATCCTTTAATTGATTCATAAAACACTACTTGTTCTCTGTACTCGCCGTTGTTTTCAATGTTTATACACACATTCAACGCTGAGCTAGCGGGCTTAAAGCCTTTAATCGCTTCATTAAGAGACTTGTCTAAAGTTGGTCTGATCAATTTTTTAATTTCATTGGCCGTATTCAAGCCAACAACACCATCTACACTTAGTCCTCGATTTTCTTGAAATGCTTCAACAGATTTCATTAGCTCCTTTGTGTACTCAGAGTTGATTGGCTCAGAATAAAACCCAAGTCGAGACAACATTTCTTGAAGCTCTTCTACATCAGACCCTTTTAATACAGGATTTGAAAAATTGAGAATTCGATCACCCAGATCGTAACCATGATTTAAAAGCTCTAACCAGAGATTTTCTTTAGAAATAGTTTTTTCTATATTGTAATCATTTAAAAAAAGCTCTACTAATGACTTACACTCAAGTGAATCAGCAGGAAACTGATATCCTGCTGCTTGAATTTTGTTACTTAAATCTAAAAGTTCATCAGATGACAATTCATCAATATAACTCAAGTTTTCTTGATTAATGATCTAACCATCTTTCAGAATCAATAGCTGCCTGACACCCGGTTCCCGCTGCAGTAATTGCTTGTCTATAAATGGAATCTGCAACATCTCCTGCTGCAAAGACTCCAGGAACAGAAGTACTAGTGTCTGTTGTAAACCCAGTTTTTATATATCCCTTTTCATCTAGTTCAACGAAATTGTTAAGAAACTCTACGTTTGGATCATGACCAATTGCTACAAAAACGCCGTCTAAGTTAAGTTCAGACTCTGAACCGTCTTCAGTATTTTTTAGAACTACAGAAGACACAGCACCATCACCAATAATTTTTTCAACGGTACTGTTCCAGATCACTTCAATTTTTTCATGATTTAAAACCCTGTCTTGCATTATTTGACTAGCTCTAAACTGATCTCTTCTATGTATCACATATACTTTTGTTGCAAACTTGGTTAGAAACAAAGCCTCTTCCATTGCTGAATCTCCACCACCAACTACTGCTACTTGCTTTTCTTTAAAAAAGAATCCATCGCAGGTTGCACAAGCAGAAACACCATATCCTTGAAGTTCTTTTTCACCCTCAACGCCAAGCCACCTAGCTGACGCACCCGATGCAATAATTACAGATTTAAATTCGTACTCACCTTTACTGCTTGTTAGTTTGAAACCTCCATCAATATTTTCAATTGAGTCAATAATCTCGGTCTTAATTTCTGTTCCGAATCTTTCAGCCTGTCCTTTGAAAACTTGCATTAGCTCAGGACCCATTATTCCATCCACGAAACCAGGATAATTTTCAACATCGGTAGTAAGCATTAGCTGACCGCCAGATTCAAGTCCTTCAAAAAGCACTGGTTCAAGATTTGCTCTACCTGCATAAATTCCAGCCGTATATCCAGCTGGTCCAGAACCAATTATTGCTACATTTTTCATACTTTTTTTCTCCAATAACTTTTAACCGATAAAAATAAAAACAGAATACCCAGAGAAGCAAATGCGAAACCAGTTGGGTTAACTCCGAGGAGCAACCCCAAACCCTGCATAATTTTTATTATTCCTATAAATATAAATATTAACGACAAGAACAGCAAAACAATTAAAAGGAAACCCAATGAAGCAAAGCCAGTCACTCTTTTTACTGGTTTAACAACCAATCTTTTAATAGTGTCTAGCAAACTCTCAAAGGATTCTAAAAAGCTATCTTCTTGTTCCATAGAACTTATATTAAGCTAACGAGGATTATTAATGAAGTTCTATTTATGGTTGCTAGTTGCCAAAATTAAAAAATTGGTCTTTGTATAAACAAATCCATTATTTAAATACAAATTCTGAGCATGTTTATTTTGAGTTTGTGTGTTTAGGCGAACATTAACTAGTTTTTTTTGTTTTGAGAATGCAACGATGTTTTCGAGTAACTTTTTACCCAAACCTCTATTTTGATACTTTTTCACAATTCCAAATCTCTGCAAAAATCCATAATTTCTAGTTATACCTAATATGCCATAACCAGCCGTATCATCATCAGCTTTTTGGATGAATAAATAATTATGAACACAACTTTCAATTGTTTCTTTAAATGCAGCGCTTGAATTTTGCCAGTATGGGTCAAAAATATTGTGATCCAAATTAAGAACTTCAGGAATTTTTGCATCCGTAAATACATCAACATTCTCTATGTTTTTATCAGACTGCTTAATGTTTTTTAGATTTAAAGACAGTACGTTTAATTTTTCTAAAACCTCCCATCCAGCTGACTGCCAAACTGCTGAATTATTCTCATCAACCATAGAAGAGTTAAAGATGAGATTATCCTGTAATGCAAGTTGATTAATCTTCTTTAATAAAGGTCTTCCACCATATAGTTTTTCAAAATAAACAACAGGTGTTTGGTCATTCCATTTTCGAGTATAAAAAGTTCCTTGCCAGGTGCTATGTTTCTTTTTTTCATTTGTTAAAAACATATTTTAAAATTTTCTTATCTTCTTCGTGAGTTAGTAAGTCAAAAGCGCTATCAAAATCAACTAGTGCAATTTCCTCAATTTCATCATCAGGTTCATTTTTGAAAGACTCAATAACTTCCATTTCATAAAACCAAACAGTTTTTTGAACCTTTTCTCCATCACGACTTATTTCGTATCTGGATTCAGCGATTGGTTTGTTGCTTTTTAATTTTACTTCGAATCCTGTTTCCTCAAACACTTCTCTTACAGCTGCATCTGCAGGCTTTTCGCCTTCTTCCATATGACCTTTTGGATAACCCCACCAAGATAAACCGTCTTCTGGTGAGTCGCCTCTTTTGTTTTTTACAATTAGAATTTTCTGTTCCAAAAGAACAATCCCACCCGCTGCAAAATCTACTCCTGAATTCATACTTCTATTGTTTCCATTCTTCTTCTAAGCTATCCATATGGTACCAAGAACCTTATTAAACCTAATTGACAAAAACGAATATTTAAAAGTCGTTTCTGATCTTTACATATCAAATGATTTTGAGTTCTACCTTGTCGGAGGAGCTGTTCGAGACGGCATATTAGATATTGATACTAAAGATTTTGATTTTACAACCAACGCAACCCCAGAAGAGTCCATAAGTTTGTTAAACAGTAGTGGATATAAAACAACAGAAATTGGTAGAGAGTTTGGAACTATTGAACTACAGATTGATGATAACTCAGTTCACATAACCACATACAGGAAAGACACATATGAAAACACTTCACGAAACCCATCTATTGAATCAGCAGCAGACTTAAATACAGATCTCTCCAGAAGAGACTTTACAATTAACTCAATAGCCTATTCGATTAAAGAAAATGAACTTGTTGACCCATTTTTAGGCCTAAAAGACCTAGCTTCAGGAACAATCAGAACCCCTGATGATCCAATTATTTCTTTTTCAGATGACCCTTTAAGAATGTTAAGGGTTTGTAGGTTTATAAGTACTCACGGATTTTCACCTGATAACGATACCTATGTAGCAATGAGAGATAACGTTGAAAGAATCAAAATAGTATCTGTTGAAAGAATAAGAGATGAAATATCTAAACTACTTGTGGGTAAAAATCCCTCACTTGGCCTAAGAACTTTTGTAGAAAGTGGTTTAAGTTCTTATATCCTTCCTGAATTAAATGAACTTAAAATTGAGGTCGATCCTAATCATCACCATAAAGATGTTTATGAACATACGCTCCAGGTAGTTGACAATGTATCGCCCACACTAATTCGAAGACTCGGAGCTTTGTTTCATGATATTGCTAAACCAAACACAAAAGGTATTGAAAATGGAAAAGTTCATTTTCGACATCACGAAGTCGTAGGTGCAAAAATGACAAAAAAAATTTTACAAAACTTAAAGTACGATAAAAAAACTATCAAGAATGTTGCGAGTTTAGTTGAGCTGCACCTAAGACCTCACACATTTAAAATGGGCTGGACAGATTCTGCAGTTAGAAGATATATTGTTGATGCTGGTGAAGTTTTGGAAGATCTCAATAACTTAGTTAGAGCAGATGTAACAACTAAAAATAAACAAAAAGCTCAGGAAATTTTTGAAAAACTTGATGAGATGGAGACAAGAATAAAAGAAGTTTTAGAAAAAGAAGAAATGTCAAAACTTAGACCACCAATTAGCGGAGATGAAATAATGAGTCTTTTTGATTTAGAACCAGGCCCAAAAGTCGGCGTGATTATGAAGGCCTTATATGAGCAAAGAATTAATGAGGGTGAAGTTTCTAAAGACGAAGCGATAAAACTAGCTAAGGAAACTTTCAATAATTTATAATTGTATAAATATTCATTTACATGTATATTTATACAATGAAGAAATCAACTATTCAAAGACAAAGGTTAATTGCAGATTTTATAGATTCAGAAAATGTCTCTTCACAAAATCAACTTAAAGGACTTCTTAAGAAAAATAACATTCAAATTACCCAAGCAACACTATCTAGAGATCTAAATGAACTTGGAGCAATCAAGAAAAGATTAAAAAATGGAAGACTAATTTATGTGCTTCCTAAAAATCAAGATAACAATGCGCAGGTTAAAATTGCGAAAAAAGCATTAGAAGATTTTGTACTCGATGTAGAACCAGTTTCAAACCAAGTTGTTGTTAAAACCACAACAGCAGCCGCACAAGTGATTGCAGAGTCCATTGATAATTTATATATCGACAATATTGTTGCTTCAATTGCAGGTGATAATGTTGTATTAATAATTTCTACTGATGAATCAACAGCAAGAGAAGTAGCAAAGACAATTGAGGATAATATAAAATAACTTAATGCTGTTATTTTCAGAATACGATAAAAGTTTAGAAAACATCTACATAAGCCAACCGGTTGTAGATATAAACCTTGGAGACACAAATAACTATTTGGTCAGATTTCCAAAGTTCAAGAGAGTTACTCATATGATTCTTGCGTTTGATGCGGAAAATTTATTCTTAAAATCAAAGAGTTCATACGGTTATTTTTTTAATTTAGAATCACTATTGACCGATTTAGAGGAAAGAGAAAACAGAGGTTATTTTGTTGTTGCTGCGACCTCAAACTCTAGCAGACAAAAACAATACAACCCCTACCCAAGAGGCGAACAAGAAAACTTTGCAACTATGCACATAGAGTCCATATTAGAAGATCACTTACCACAGATTTATGGTGATTACGACATAGATGTAGCTAATTTAAAAAAAATTGTCATGGGAGCATCGATGGGAGGGTTAATGTCAATAAAGACAGGTATTCTAAATCCATCTTTTGAGAACATAATCTCTCTTTCTCCAGCATTTTGGTTTGGATTTCCAGGGATAGTTAACGATCTAAATAATTTAAGTAAAACATCTATTTGCAATTTATCAGTTGGAACAAAAGAGGGAGATATTTTTGGTGACCAAGTAAAAAACATATTTCCTAAAGAATGGGATTTAGATTTTTCAAATAATAATGATTTCTATGTTTCTGGTGTTAAAAAAATTGAAGAGGAACTTAAGTTGAACAACATTAAAACTAATTTCGTTTTCAAAGAAAAAGGCCAGCACAACGAAACACACTGGAATCCAATTCTTCGTGAATTTCTAGTGTCAATATAAAAACCACTAGCTTTTTTATTGCTTAATAGATTATTCTTATTCAGTAATGGGTAATTCAAAAATTGCCAGAGAAAACTTGGCAAAACAAATAAAAAATGGTGCTGTCATTCTACATAGTGGAAGCATTGTTTACAGAAATAATGACACTTGGTATCCATTTCGACAAGATTCAAATTTTTATTATTTAACAGAATGGCCTGAACCTGATGCCCATGCTGTAATCCTCATCAAAGACTCAAAACCTGAGTTGCACCTGTTTGTTCAAGATAGGAATGAGGAAATGGAGACGTGGGAAGGTAAACGTTTAGGTCAGTCTGGTGCCGTTGATGATTATGAAGCTTCAAAAGCTTACTCATTTCAAGACTACGAAAAAATACTTCCGAATTTGCTCAGAGGATTTAACGATATTTATTGTGATTACTCTTCAAATAATTTCGAAAAATACGATAAGAAAGTACTAACCCATGCAGTTCCGTATGACCAACGAGGTACTGATTTCAGTAACGCAACACTGTATTCACTACAACCACTAATTTCAGAACTTAGATTAATTAAAAGCGATGGAGAGATTGAGCTACTAACAAAAGCCTGTGATATAACCGTCGAAGGTCATATTCATGCAATGAAAACTGCAAATGCTGGAATGTACGAGTATCAAGTTGGTGCAGAGATGGAAAGGATATTTTATGATAGAGGTGCAGAAAGATTAGGCTACCCCTCAATAGTTGCTGGGGGTCACAATGCTTGCATACTTCACTACTCAACAAATAGAGATCAGCTTGATGAAGGAAGTCTACTTCTAATTGATGCAGCAGCAGAGTATGGAATGTACTCTTCAGATGTAACCCGTACTTTGACCCGTACTTTTCCTGTATCTGGAAAGTTTACGTCACCTCAAAAAGATGTATATGAAGAAGTGTTAAAGGTACAAAATGAAGGCATAGAAGGAGTAGTTGTAGGCAACTCAATGAAGGAGGTACACCAACAAACTATAAAAACGTTATCTGAATCATTGGTTAATTTAAAACTAGTGCCACTTGGTGTAGAAGAAACAATCTCAATGATGCATTTTTTCGAATTCTTTATGCATGGGACTGGACACTGGCTAGGTCTTGATGTTCATGATGCTGGTAGCAATGAAGTTAATGGACAACCAAGAGCATTTGAACATGGAATGGTGACAACCATAGAGCCAGGAATCTATGTAAGACCAACAAAGCCTGTAATAGAATTCCCATTACTTGAAAGAGACCCAAATGAAATCAGAGAACGTAGAAAAATTATGGGTATGGAGAAAGCTACAAAATTAGAAAAAGAAGAAATGATGAATGCTAAAACAGTAAAACATGAAATCCCTAAAGATCTCTTAGGTATTGGTGTAAGAATTGAAGATGATATTGTTTGTACAAACAACGGACCAATGAACCTCACAGAGAATGCTCCAAAAACAATCGAAGAAATAGAAGCAGTTACAGCCTAAAAAATGTCCTCTCCAAGATTAATTTACTCAATTTATGAAAATCGTTTACGTAATAAATTAGTTAATGAAAACTTACCTAAACACATCGGATTAATTCATGATGGTCACAGAAGGTACGCAAGGAAAGAAGGATTACTAAGTTTTGAAGTTTCATATAAAATCGGCATGACAAGACTTAAGGAGTGCATCGGATGGTGTGATGAGGTGGGGATTGATTTCATCACAAGTTGGCTTTTATCAAGAGAAAATCTATCAAGACCACAAGAAGAACTTGAACCGTACTTTCAAGTACTGAATGAACTCTTTGAAGAGCTATTAATTGATGACGTAGTTGATAACTTTAAAATTGAATTTATTGGGTCCACAGATCTTTTACCAGATTTTTTACAAGAAACTATTAAACAGCTTAAAGAAGTTAGAGGTGGAGGGCAAAAAACTTTAACAATTGCTTTGGGTTACGGAGGTCGACAAGAAATTCTAGATGCTATTAAGGGATTGATTGACCAAAACAGAAACGATCACAATGATTTTGACGAATTACTTGAGAATGTAACTGATGAGCAATTACGAAAACATTTATATTCCCCGGAAACTCCAGATATTGATTTAATTATTAGAACAAGTGGAGAGTCAAGGTTGTCAGGGTTTTTGTTATGGCAAAGTGCTTACTCTGAGGTAATTTTTCAAGATGTTTACTGGCCTGAATTTAGAAAAATCGACTTTCTCCGTTGCTTGAGAGAATACTCCCAAAGAGAACGCCGCTTCGGTCAATAAAAATATTTATGTTAAACTAATTCAACTATGCAAGAATTTTTAGCTTCTACAAACTTCACAGTTATTTTTATATCTCTGATAGGTATCAAATTTTTGCTAGAAACATATTTGAAAATTAGAAACCTTAAATCTATTGAATTAAACAAAAACGCTATTCCTGAAAGGTTTGTAAATGTAGTTACTGAGGAAGAGTACAAGAAATCTATAGTCTACAATATTGATCGAATCAGATTTCAAATCTTTACAGCTCTCTTTGGGGCTATAGTATTGATAATTTTTACTTTGGGAGGATTATTTAATTTTCTAGCTGAAATAGTTGTCTCTACAAAAACATTTGTGACAGACATGTTTAAAAGTTTGTTAATTTCTGCAACTATCTCATCAATTATTTACGCAACTGTAATCTATATAGTCGTAAATTTAGGTGACAACTGGTGGATATACGCATTTGGAGCTGTCTTTACTCTCCAGGCGATTATATTCTTTCTCTATCCAGTATTAATAATGCCTCTGTTCAATAAATTTGAACCACTTGATAATGAAGAATTTAAAAAGCCTATAGAAAAACTATTGAAAAAAGTTGATTTTAAATCAAAAGGTTTATTCGTAATGAATGCAAGCTTACGAAGTACTCATGGCAATGCTTTTTTCACTGGATTTGGAAAAAATAAAAGAATTGTGTTTTTTGATACTCTGTTAAAAACAATTACTCCAGATGAAATGGAAGCAATTCTTGGTCATGAATTAGGACACTATAAATTAGGACACATAAGGAAGACACTAATTAGTTCCTTAGTGTTTGGTTTTATTGGTTTCTACATACTAAGCGAAGTACTTAAAAGCGATAACTTCTTTCTTGATCACGGACTGGAGTCTTTGACTGTATATTCTAAGTTTTTACTATTTTATTTAGTTGCTGGTTCATATACATTTTTTACTAAACCTTTCACTTCAGCACTATCTAGAAAAAGAGAATTTGAAGCCGATGATTTTTCATTCCAATTTACTGATGGAGAGTATATGATCTCAGGTTTGTTAAAGCTGAGTAAAGACAATGCTTCTAATCTAACTCCAGACCCTTTATATAGTTCTTACTACTATTCCCATCCTCCAATTGCAGAGAGAGTTGCCAGCATAGAAAATAAGTTAAAATAAGCATATGAGTACAGCTGACGAAATAAAAAAGTTAAACGATCTGCTTAGAGACAGGGTTATTACCCAAGAAGAGTTTGATTCACAAAAAGAGAAGTTATTAGATTCTTCCACAAAAACAAACTCAATAGATTGGCTAGCTTTATTTTTACTAACATTTTTTGTCGGTGTTTTAGGTGTCCATAGATTTTATGTTGGAAAAATAGGCACAGGAGTTCTTATGCTAATTACCCTTGGGGGATTAGGAGTCTGGTTCTTGGTTGATTTATTACTTGTTGTGACGGGGCAATTTACTAATAAAGATGGTCAAAAAATTCCAAGAACCTAATTGTCTAAACTAATCCAGTAAACACCGCCAGCTCTTGTTCCAGCATATAAGATTCTATTCTCTTCTGATAATTCAAGAGAGAAAACACCAAGGTGATTTAAGCCTACATTAAACTCTTCCCATGTTGCTCCACCATCGGTACTTTTGTAAACTCCAAAATCTCCTAAGACGCCTCTACTTTCTGAGAGTCTAAAATAATCTACAGTCCCTATATAGATATTGTTACTATTTTGCGGATCAACAATAATATCTCCTACACCAAAAGATTTTGAAAGAGATGAGACAGTTAATTTTTTCCAACTTTCTCCGCCATCTGTACTTTTGTAAACTCCGTCGTCATCTGTTCCAAGATAGAGTGTCTCAGAATCATTAGGATCTACAGTTAATATATTGGTTTCGAGGCTATCGAGCCCATTGTTAATTTGAGTCCAGCTATTACCACGATCATTACTTTTAAACACTCCTGCTCCGTCACCAACCTTATCTGTATACTCCGTAGCCCCCTGAGTAGTTGCATAAAAGACATTATTGTTGTTTGGGTCAATTATTAATTTACTTACATGAACGTCTCTTACAAAACCATCATCAGATTTTCTCCAGGACTCTCCGTTATCCTCTGAACCAGTTAACCCCACATCTTCTTTTGAATACTGATCTCCACCGCTACCTACAAGAACTTTGAAAGGAGCTTCTTTCTCAATAATGATTCCGTGATAGTGACAATTTCCACCTGCTTCTTCATCATCACAAAGATCTGAACCTCCAATAACTCTCCAAGATTCCCCAGCATTTGTTGATTTATAAACCCCTCCACTAGTTGTTGTAAATACGGTGTCAGCATCTTCTGGGTGAGTTGCTAGCTGCATACCATACCAACTTTTAATACCAAATGAAGCAAAACCCCAGTTTTTACCGCCATCTATACTCTTAAAAATTCCTAGATTATAAGTTGTTGCGTACATAGTTCCATCTAGAGCAGTGACAATATCTACAACTTCAGATCCTACAAAACCTGTATTTGTTTCAATCCAGGTTTGACCATTGTCATAAGTTCTATAAACACCTTGAAGACCTGCCATAAATACCTCAGATTCGCTTTCACCAAACGTTATTATTTCTACACCAACATCGGGAATAATAGGGTGTTCTTTTGTATTTAGAAATTCATCAGATGATAAGCCAGCATCCTTACTCACAAATGTTTCTCTTGAGAATACCGAGTAAATTTCTGAATCATTATATTCATTTATATACACACCACCTTCTGAAGGGTCTCCGGTAGCTTCTTCAAGTAATTTCCAGTTTTCACCTCCATCAGTACTTTTATAAACACCTGGACAGTACTTGGATACACTTTCTTCATAATCAGGATCATCATTATCTACATCTGAACAATCTGAAAATGTATAAATGCCAATTCTTGCATAAATTATGTCTGGATTGTTTGGGTGAATTGCTAAACCTTTAATATCTGATCTATGGAAAGTGTCACTTAAAGACCTCCAAGTCTCTCCTCGGTCAGTACTTTTTAATAGTAAATTACTTGTACCAACGAATATGTGGTCATCATCAGATGGACTTACATAGAGAACTGTCACTTTATCAATGTCTTCTTCTTCTAATTCTCTTCCTTCTTCTAATTCAATTTCTTCAAAAATTCCTTTTGGAATAGATGACGACTTTATCCAGGAGGTTCCAAAATCATTAGAAATAAATATTGCAGAATTTTTTTCAGGAGTACAGTCGTCTTCACCTTCTTCATCTTCACAGTCTTCTCCATTTGGAAAAATTCTTCCTGCTACATACAAAGTAGAAGTGTTTTGTGTACCTATAGCTATTGCTGAATATTGTCCACCACCTACTTCTGTTTCATCCCAAGTTTCTCCACCGTCTTTAGAAATAAAAACACCCGAATCTGAATTACTTGTTGCTTCGGTATAAAACGCTATTTGATTGGAATTTGATACATCAACAACAACCCCACCCATGTTTCCACAGGCCCATTTACTTGATTCCACCTAGAAGAACTTAAAGCTGGATCTGGTAAATCAGGTAATTCTGGAGGTATAAAATTTAAAGCTTCCTCATTATCATTTTCTTCTTCACCTTCCTCATTATCATTTTCTTCTTCACCTTCCTCATTATCATTTTCTTCTTCACCTTCCTCATCAGAGGATATCTCTATCAATTCAGGACCAGAGGAATCATTGCTTGAACAGGCGGAAACAATTAAAAAAAACAAAATTAATAAGATTAATTTGTTACTATTTTTTATCATCAAAGACGATGTTAGTCTTGTAAAATATACGTTGCCTGTATATTTTAGGGAACACTTAATACAAACAAAGCCTGAAGTGTTAATGCAACAGTTATAAATAAGAAAATATATTGAGTTTTATCACTTTGCTGGTGTCCAAAGATTTTTACCGCTAAATCATGAGCTAATACAACACTTATCATATGCCCAGCAAGTGTCACAATTACCATAATCGTCCAAAGCACAACAGGTTCTAAAAAGTAGTCAACAGTAGCATTTTGTATATTAAAAAGATTCCACCCAAAACCAAACGGATCATTAAGCCGATACAGGACTGTTTGTGATTCAAATAAAAGCAGTCCTAGGTAGTGGGTAACATGATACGCAAAGGCAATTGGAAGCATTGTGTGACCAAATTTGAGTGAAATATCATTTAAATCAACATCTTCGCCACTTACTTTTATCGCAAAATAGCAAGCAAATCTATAAAAAACTATAACAAGTAAGTTCATTGTGAGAAAAGCAACAGTTGAAAAAAATGTTTCATAGGTTCTTGAACCAAAAAGATTAAACCAAAACGTTGTCTCTCTCAGTCCATCGTAAGTAACAGTACCAATCATAAGAAGTATGAAATACTCCATACCTCTTAACTGTGCAAGGTTTGATAAATTGTTTAGAAGAGTTTTAAAAACAGGAGCTTTGTTTGTTACCCTCATTTTGCTGTAAAGATGATGTAACAGAAGCAAAGGATCGACCTCAATAATAGTTTTTTTAGAATACTTCTGCAGTGCTGACACGGTTAAAAATAAAATTAAGAAAACAATTCCAATGTGTCTTGGGTTTCCTGGTTTACTCCAAACAAGCTCAAACCAGGTCAAACATACAAACAATAAAGC
>LUMT01000629.1_pt1 | contig 21309 bp, 27 predicted proteins | sample 729741 | NCBI WGS metagenome assembly LUMT01 (sample SAMN03860299, study PRJNA289734) | marine metagenome | biome: seawater column; feature: ocean; material: water; isolation source: Red Sea water column Station 192 - depth 50m | place: Saudi Arabia: Red Sea | collected 2011-10-15 | depth 50 m
CAAGTGAAGAAGGCAAAAAGACTAAGTCATCACCTTTTGGATCTGTAGAGATGCCACTCAATCCAATGAGTCTTGCATTAGGTGCTGAAGCAACTTTTGTAGCAAGGTCCATTGATATGGATAGAGATCTTACTGCAGGAATTTTAGAAGAAGCCAAAAACCATAAAGGTTCTGCTTTTGTAGAGATTTATCAAAACTGTAATGTCTTTAATGATAAAGCCTTCGAACAGTTGACCAATAAAGAGACCAAAGTAGCAAATAGAATAAATTTAGTACATGGTGAGAAAACAGTTTTTGGAGAAGATGGACACAAAGCTGTAGTTATCAGAAATGGTATTGCGCAAATTGTTGATACTAAAGATGTCGATGAATCTGAAATCTATGTTCATAACATTCATGAGGAGAACCCATCAATTGCCTTCTCATTATCTAGACTTTCTCATGGTCCATATGGTCCAACACCACTTGGTGTATTTAGAAAAGTCCAGAGAGATACCTTTACCGAAGAGGTTCATGGTCAAATTGATATGGCTAAGGAACAAAAAGGTGAAGGTGAATTAGATAAGCTTATACGTTCTTTAGGAACTTGGGACGTAAGTTAATTAAAGACTTATTCGTCTAAATAATCTATTTGATCCGTTGGCATAATCAATGCTGTTGCAGCATTTACAATATGGGAGACAATTCTTTTTAAATATCTAAAAAAGAGTGTTGTTGCTACAGGATATTGAACCTTTTCTTTGTTTTCTAGCAAAGCTGTAATGCGTTTGTCAATATCAGTTGAAATTGATGACCCTAAAGTAATTAAATCCTGAACTTTTGATTCATCATCTAACGCAATGCAAGACTGAAGATAAACAATTAATTTACCAATATCATTTCGAAGCTCAATATATGAGTCCAGATCATCGCCTTTTGCAAAAGTATTTCCTGTTTCAGCAATTTCAAAAAGATTTTTACAGTAATCTCCAATACGTTCGATATCTTTTGACATAGTCATATATGAAAGTAATAAAGGTATGTCCAAATTTCTTGAATTCACTGCAGAGTGAATAATCATTTCTCTTCTGACTTCTCTGTGCAGTTCGTTTATAGCTTTATCTGTATCATATAAATCATCTCTAACCGAGTCTAAATTAGTATCACCTAATAAAGCATTCATCGATATATCAAAAACACGCGTGCTATTAGTTAACATCTCGCTTAGTTTTGCGTCAATATTGTCTAATGAATTTTTACTCATCTTTTCTCCTTAATTAAATAGTACTACTCCAAGTAATGGAAGCAGTAAGAAAGTTACTAAAACATATAAAATTGCTACGTATCTTCTTTTAGCAGTAACAACAGCTAGGCTTTTAGCTAGATTTACAGGGATATTTCTAATAAATTGTATTGGATAAATGATCGCTACTCCAATTGCATTAAAGAATACATGGTGTAAAGCGATAGTTAGACCTGCCGAGTTATCAACAGCAAAACTTGCTAAGACCGCTGTTATAGTTGTCCCAATATTTGCACCTAAAGTTATTGGGAAAGCGTTCTCAATTGATAATATTCCAGAACCGACAATCGGAACAAGTATGGATGTTGTGATACTTGAGCTCTGTACTGAAAAAGTAATTAATATTCCAATCAAGATAGCAAGTAACCCTCCACCTTTAGCTAAAGCTCTATCAAGACCCATCTCAATTTGATTGAGCATTAATGATTTCATATTTTTAACAACATTTCTCAAGCTCAAAAAGATACAACCTATTGCAATAATGATTAGGAACACTGCATAGACTCTATAAGAGTTCTCATTGAGATTGCCAATAAATGGAACTGCATTTAATCCATCAAGAATATTATTAGATCCCCATTTGATTGCATTTTTAATTGGGCTATCTGGTTTTGTAGCTGTGAAGCCTGTCGCCAAAATGAATTCTGTTCCGTCTTCTGCCATTTTGGTAATGAATCCAGTTATGAGATCTAAAGGAAATAAGATTATAACAACGATTACGTTGAAAAAGTCATGCATAGTTGAAGCAGCAAACGCTCTCTTGAATTCTTGTTCTCTTCGTACGTGCCCGAAAGATACTAGCGTATTTGTAACAGTCGTTCCTATGTTGGCACCCATTACCATAGGGATTGCATATTCAAGACTTAAAACTCCACTACCAACTAATCCGACAATTGTAGATGTCGTAACTGATGAGGACTGAACCAAAACAGTACACAATATTCCAACGAGCAGTCCTGCAAATGGATTTGAAACAGATTCAAAAAGTTGATCAGTATATTCTGCACCAAGTGTTTTGATACCCTTTTCAAGGAGTTTTATGGATACAAGAAAGAAGTATAAGAAAAATAATGCGAAACTTAAGTTTTTAACGACTTTTAAATTCATATTCCGTATGAATTATATATGAGTTTAAATTAAATTAAATTCAGATTTACTGTTCGTTTACTTTACGTTTACTTTAGGAAATATTATTGAGAATGTTGACCCAAAACTGAGTTTGCTTTCTATTTCGATTCTTGCATTATTTCTATCAATAGCATGTTTTACAATTGCTAGACCTAGCCCAGTCCCCCCTAGCTTCCGAGACCTGCCTTTATCTACTCTATAAAACCTTTCAAATATTTTTTCTTGATCAGCTTTTGATATTCCAGACCCAAAATCTTGAAAAGAACAAATTACCTCAGAATCACTTGTCTCTGTTTTAATAAATATATTTTCTTCTAGAGGTGAATACTTAAGCGCATTTTTGATTAGGTTTTTAACAGCTATGGAAATATCATCATAATTTGCAACCTTAGAATTTGCTCCAAAAATGATTTCGCCATTCCATCCTTTAACTTTAAAGACCTTAGTGCGGATTCAGCAGCAAGTCTCACAGAAGCTACAGGAGTTTTTAATTCATGAGAAGCATTTGCTATAAACTCTTCTTTAATCCTTGTAATCTCTAAGAACTCTTCTGTATTATCACTCATCGATAAGTTTGTATCCCATACCTCTAATAGTCATAAGTCTTTTTGGTTTTTTGGGATTTTCCTCTATTCTTTCTCTAATTCTTTGTATATGCACATCAAGTGTTTTGGAATTTCCAGCAAAACTATAACCCCAGACTTGATCAAATAATTCCTCTCTTGAAACTAAGTTACCAGCATTGTCACATAAAAAATAAAGTAATTCAAACTCTCTGGGTCTTAAGTCAATAAGCTCTCCCTTTACTTTTGCTTCATATCTAAGTGGACTCATTTCAATATCCCCAACAATTATTTTGTCATTATCTGCAAAGTTGGTTTTTTGGCTTGCATTTGTAGGAGGTGAAAACTGCGATCTTCTCATGACAGCTTTGACACGACTAATTAATTCTTTAACAGAAAAAGGTTTCGTAATATAATCATCCGCACCTATTTCTAAACCTGTAATTTTATCTACTTCATCATCTCTAGCCGTCACCATTATTATTGGAACATTTGAAGTTTTCCTTATAGATCTACATATATCTAAACCTGAAATTTCAGGAAGCATAATATCCAGTATCACCAAATCAAAATGTTCTTCTTCAAAAAGATCTAGAGCAATTGGACCTTCATCAACATGAGTTACCCTCATGCCCTCATTTTTAAGATTATAAATTATTCCTTCAGCAATACTTTTTTCATCTTCTACAAGTAATATTTTCTTTGCCATTAGAACTCTTTAAATTCTCCAGTGACTAGAAACGACGCTAATTCGCAAATATCCACAGCGTGATCTCCTCCTCTTTCTAAAGTTCTCACACATGTTATTAGTCTAAATAATCCACTATATAAATCTTTATTACCAGATATATTAGGAACTTCATTTAGCATCTTATTGTAAAGACTATTGATAAGCTCATCTTTTCTTGCAGTTGATAAGGCTAACTCCGCATCTCTGTTTTTTAAACTTTCTAACGCTGAAGAAGCCATGTCTATGACCATATCACCCATTTCTACAACAATTTTATGTAAACTTTCTGGAATGGGTAAATCATGTATTTCATGAGTTGTTTTTCCTAAATAGACAGACAAATCTCCAAGTCTTTCTAAGTGTAAACTTGCTTGCAAAATTGATGTTGAAAGTCTTAAATCTGATGCAACAGGTTGTTCGGTAGCCATTAGTTCGAACCAGTCTTGATCAATCTTCATATACGCATCATCTATTTCATCATCTTTATCCATCACTTCTGATGCTTTTAAAGTATCTTTATCTTCTAGTGCTCTAACAGCACCTACCAACGAATCGAGAACCAATGTTCCCATGATGTGTAAATCAGTTTCAAGATTATTTATTTTCTGCTCTAAACTCATCCAAACCTCCCACTTATATATTCTTCCGTTAAACTTTCAGATGGATTTGTAAACATAGTCTTCGTATCACTATATTCCACCAATTCACCAGTCCTTCTTCCATCATCAGTAGCCTTTGTTGTAAAAAAAGCACAGTAATTAGATACTCTTGATGCTTGTTGCATGTTGTGAGTCACTATAAGGATGGAAAAGTCTTTTACTAATATTTGCATCAAATCTTCAATTTTTTTAGTTGCGACAGGGTCTAGTGCTGAACATGGTTCGTCCATCAATATAGTATCTGGCTCGACTGCAATTGTTCTTGCAATACACAATCTCTGTTGTTGACCTCCAGAAAGATCAAGAGCATTTTTATCTAGGTCGTTTTTCACTTCATCCCATAGAGCTGCTTGTGTAAGTGCTTTTTCAACTCTGTCATCTAAATTGTCAGTCATATTATTAACTTTTAATCCAAAAGTTATATTTTCTCTTATTGATTTTGGAAATGGATTTGGTTTTTGAAAAACCATACCAATTCTTCTTCGCACTTGTACAGGGTCTACTTCTTCATCATATAGGTTTATACCTTGATAGTTTATCTCACCGTTTACTACAGCATTAGGAATCAGATCATTCATCCTATTAAATGATCTGATAAGAGTACTCTTACCACAACCTGATGGTCCTATGAAAGCAGTTATGTTATTTTTAAACATATCCATAGATACATTTTTCACAGCAGTAAAGTCTCCATAACTTACGGAAACATCTCTTACTGTAAAAACATGATCTAATTCTTTTTTTGTTGTTATTTCAGTTTCCATTTATTCCTTTCTGGTTATTACCAATCTTTTTCAAATTTATTTCTAATAATTAAGGCCAAAGCATTCATACTTAGAAGCAAACCAAGCAATAAAATTATTCCCGCAGATGATGTGTCTTTCCACTCTGCTTGTGGATATCCTATCCAGTTATAAACTTGTATTGGTATGGCAGTAAATCCGCTAAGTGGTGTGTCTGGATAATAATTTACATAGGTTAACGCACCCATAAAAATTAATGGAGCAGTCTCTCCGATGGCTCTTGACAGTCCAAGAACCATTCCTGTAACCATACCTGGGATTGCAGATGGTACTACTTGTCTAAAAATTGCTTGAAATTTTGTTGAACCAAGTGCCAACGCACCTTGTCTTATTGTGTCCGGAACAGCTTTTAGTGCTTCTCTCGAAGCGACAATAACTACAGGAAGAATAAGTAATGTCAAGGTTAAACCTCCTGATAATACAGATCTGCCAAAGCCTGCAAGTCTGACAAATACAGCCAACCCCATTAGTCCATAAATTACTGAGGGAACTCCCGCTAAATTAGTTAAATTTAATTCAATAAATCTAGTTAATTTATTTTTTGGAGCAAATTCTTGTAGATATATAGCTGCACCTGCACCTAGAGGAAATGTTGCAAATATTACAATTATCATTAACCAAACTGTTCCTGCAAATGCTGGACCTATTCCGGCTTTAAGTGGGTCTCGAGAATCTAAGCTTGTTAAGAAATCTCTAGGATTATCAATTGTTACTTTACTAATAAGCCCTAGTTCATAATCGTTAAATAACCTTGAATACCCTGTTGAAATTACATCATAAATAAGTGTCATTAAGGTAACAATTGCAACTGTTACACAAAAATACAAAATACTCAGGAAAGCCAATTCTTTAAATTGCCTTTCCTTTTTAGTTTCGGCAAACACAGAGTTACTGTTCATATTCTTTCCTGTATTTTCTAGCGATGTAATCTGAAAAAATATTGAGAACAAAAGTCATAATAAAAAGTGTTATTCCTAGCGCAAATAAAGCATTGTATGCTGTTGTTCCATGAGGAGTGTCCCCAAGTGAAACATTTACAATAGAAGAGGTTATCGTATACATAGCTTTTCTAGGATCAAGATTCAACTCAGGATACTGCCCACCCGCAATGGTAACTATCATTGTTTCACCAATGGCTCGTGAAAATCCCAAAATAAATGATGCAATGATCCCAGACAAAGCCGCAGGTAACATTATTTTTAATGCTGTTATTCTCCGCGTAGATCCTAATGCCAGAGAACCCATCCTCAAAGATTTTGGAACAGCATTTAGCGCATCATCAGAAATTGATGCGATTGTTGGAATAATCATTATACCCACTGCAATGCCAGCTGAAATAGCATTAAAAACACCTGATCCAGGTATAAAACGCTGAACGATATTAGGTGTAATCCAATTTAAGGCAAAATAACCAAAAACAACAGTTGGTACACCTGCAAGTATTTCCATAATTGGCTTTATAACTTTTCTTGTTCTTCTTGAAGCAAATTCAGAAAGGTAAATTGCTGAAAACAAACCTAAAGGAAAAGAGATCAAACATGCAATCAATGCGATATAGAGCGTTGAAGAAATCAAAGGTAAGACCCCATACACTGGGTTTTTAAATGTTGGTGTCCATCGAGTAGCAGTAAAATACTCTCTAATTGTGACTTCTGGATCTTGAAAAAAATTAATAGCTTCAGTTAACAAAGTAAAAACTATAGCTATTGAAATTAAAATTGCTGCAAAAGCTGACAACGTTATAAAAAACTTTACAACAGACTCAAGGGGCTTTGTTTTAGTTTTAGTTAGATTTAAATCTTTATACATTTCTATTTATAAAGAATTTAATTAGAAAAGGTAAATAGAAAGTAAATTGAAATTATCTTGGAATTAAACAAAGACGTATCCATGTATCTCTACACAGATACGTCTTTTGTTTTTCAGCTACTGAAGTTCTGCCAAGCAGATAGTGCATTGGCTTTTTGATCTTCAAGCATAGGTACGTATCCAACTGCGGGAACAATAATATCCATAGCTTCAAAATAGAAGTCAACAAATGCTTTAACTACTTGATCTTCTTTTACAGATTCTGAAATATATATGTATAAAGGTCTTGCTAAATAGTAATTTCCTTCAAAAGCAGCTTCTGGTGGCTGACAACCATTTCCTGCGTCAACTTGTACTGCGTTTAATTTATCTTTGTTTTCTTCATAGTAAGCAAGTCCAAAATAACCTAGACCACCTTCAGAGCCAGAAACTCCATTTACTAATACGTTATCATCCTCAGATGCAGTGTAGTCAGATCTACTACCTGCTTCTCCAGTTATTTCCTCATTGAAGAAATCAAACGTACCTGAATCCGTACCGGGTCCATACAAATCTATTGGCACATCTGGGAATGTACCTCTTACTTCATTCCAGCTACTTACTGAACTATCAGCAACCCATATTGAATTTAACTCGTCAACTGTCAAGCATGTTGCCCAGTCATTTGAAGATGGAATTTACTGAACTATCAGCAACCCATATTGAATTTAACTCGTCAACTGTCAAGCATGTTGCCCAGTCATTTGAAGATGGAATTACTACTGATAATGCATCTATACCTACTTGCACCTCTAAATATTTTGTGTTGTTCTCTTCACACAGTGCAACTTCTTTATCTTTTATTGCCCTTGATGCATTTGATATCATGGTCTCACCAGGACAAAATTTCTTAAAACCACCACCTGTTCCAGAAACTCCAACTGAAATTTTCACGTCAGGATTTAAAATGGTAAATTCCTCAGCTACAGCTTGAGTAATTGGAAAAACCGTTGAAGAACCATCAATTAGTATCTCACCAGTAAGTGTCTCTGCTGCTGGCTCAGAAACTTCATTTGTAGATTCAACGGTTGTTTGAGTAACTAATTCCTCATCATCTGTTGCTGTATCAGAACTAGCTTCATTGCTATCACCGCATGCAACTACTAGTAAAGATAGAATCAATATTAATGAAGTTAATTTAAACTTAGTCATTAAATTCCCTTTCTAATTTTTATTACTTAATTAAAAATATAAAATTAGTAAGTAAAAATGAAGTAAACCAAAGTTAAAAGTGATTCAAACTTAAACAAGTTCAATTTGTGATGACCAAGACCCTCTATTGAAAGCAAGTATGTAGTTTTCATATCCTAAAAAATCCTCTTTAAATTCATCTGGTATATTAAAACCCCACCAATCATCTTTAAACTGACTTCGATGAGCTTTCATGGAATTAATTTTATGTTCAATATACTTTGTTCCATCAACTTCAACATCAATATCCTCATTATCACTTCCGATAGGATTAAACGCATTAAACTCGTCTTCAGTTAATATTCCAGCCTCATACATTTGAGTTCGTCTTGCTTGTATTCTAGATTTTGACCACGCATTAAAATAAAGTCTTTCTGGAATCCATACCTCTTCTCCATCTTTTAATGGAAACTTGTCGACATCACCAGCAGCAAAAAACGCAGCTGTTCCAACTCTATGTGTCTGAATATGATCAGGATGCCCATATCCCCCAAATGGATCATAGGTTATTAAAACATCAGGTTTATATTTTCTTATTTCTGTTACAAGCTTGCCCACAGGTCCAAAATAGTCTTGTCTCCAAAAACAATCAGGATCATTGTTCTCCTCTGTGCCCATCATTCCAGAGTCTTTATATCCAAGCCATTCATATTCTTTTACACCTAGAGCATCTAAACTTTTTTCAAGTTCCTCTTTTCGCATTTCAGCCAATTTTGGAAATAACTCTTCTGGGTTTTCATAGTTATGAATTTCTCCAGCTGAACCATCAGTTGCTGTAACAACAACAACTCGATGACCTTCATCTGCATATTTAGCTAAGGTAACACCTGTTGATACGCTTTCATCGTCAGGATGTGCGTGAAAAGCAAGAATTGTTGCCATTATTCGTCTGAGGTAAATGTCTTCTTTGCTAACTCTTGACCGAGTTCGATGGCTTTATCATGATCACCGTCAATTTTTTCAACTAACTCACCAAGAACAATTACTTTTTCACCAGTAATTTGAAGTATTCCACCAGAAATTGCAAAAGACGTTCTCTGATTATCATGCTCTATAGTTAATCCACCTGGAACTAATGTAGCTACGGTTGGTTCGTGGCCTTCTAATATACCAATCTCTCCGTTTGGAGTTCTTGATATGACCATTGTTGCATCCCCTGTAAAGCAACTCTCTTCAGGAGAAACGACCTCTACATACATTTAGAGATTTTCTTCCAATTCTTTAGCTTTAGACATGACTTCATCTAATCCACCTGTCATATAAAAAGCCTGTTCTGGCACTGAATCGAGTTCTCCACTTAAGATTGTTTTGAAGGCTTCGACACTATCTTTAATAGAGACAAACTTACCTTCTATTCCTGTAAATTGTTCAGCAACAAACATAGGTTGAGATAAGAAACGCTGTATTCTTCTCGCTCTACCAACGATCTGCTTATCTTCTTCTGATAACTCATCGATACCAAGAATTGCAATAATATCTTGAAGATCGTTGTATCTCTGAAGCACTCTTTGGACTTCACGTGCAGTTTCATAATGTTCATCCCCTACAACGCCTGGATCTAAGATTCTTGATGATGAGTCAAGTGGGTCCACAGCAGGATAAATTCCCAAGTCAGCAATAGATCTTGATAACACTGTTCTAGCATCTAAGTGAGCAAATGCAGTGTGAGGTGCAGGGTCAGTAATATCGTCTGCAGGCACATATACCGCTTGTAGTGATGTAATGGATCTACCTTTAAGAGATGTAATTCTCTCTTGTAAAAATCCCATTTCATCAGCAAGAGTAGGTTGGTATCCGACAGCAGAAGGCATTCTACCTAATAATGTCGAGACCTCTGAACCAGCTTGTGAGAAACGGAAAATGTTATCAATGAATAAAAGAACATCTTGTTTTTCTTCATCTCTGAAGTATTCAGCCATTGTTAGTGCTGACAATGCAACACGAAGCCTCACTCCAGGTGGTTCATCCATCTGACCAAAAACTAGAGCTGTTTTATCGATAACTCCAGATTCTTGCATTTCTCTGAACAAGTCATTACCTTCTCTTGTTCTCTCTCCAACACCGGCAAAAACAGATACACCACCGTGTTGTGTTGCAACTCTGTTAATCATTTCTTGAATAAGAACAGTTTTACCAACACCAGCTCCACCGAATAATCCGATTTTTCCACCTTGCACGTATGGCATCAATAAATCAATCACTTTAATACCAGTTTCAAACATTTCATTTTGTGCAGTCACATCTTCATATGGAGGAGGTTTTCTGTGTATTGGCCATTTTTGTTTAACACCTATTGAGCTAGTTTCTACATCTAAGGTCTCGCCCCAGACGTTAAATATGTGCCCTAATGTTTCTTGTCCAACTGGAACTGAGATAGGCGCACCAGTATCAGTTACTTCAGCTCCTCTTCTTAAACCATCAGTACCTTGCATAGAAATAGCTCTTACTCTTCCTTCACCAAGGTGTTGTGCAACTTCTAAGACAATTGTGCTTGTATTCCCATCAATTTCAACATCTACTTCAAGAGCAAATGTAATCTCTGGTAACTCATCTTGTGGAAAAGCAACGTCAACAACAGGTCCTGCTATTTTTACTACCCTACCTATATTTTCACTCATTTAGTTTCTCCTTACCCGGCTAAAGCTTCCGCTCCACCAACAATTTCTGAAATCTCTGTAGTAATCTCAGCTTGTCTAGCTTGATTACTTTGTCTTGATAAAATCTTGATTAACTCTTCTGCGTTCTCAGTTGCGGCTTTCATTGCTCTCATTCGTGACGCATGCTCTGATGTTGAAGCATTCAGCAATGACGAGAAGATTGTTGCATTTGTGTATTTTGGAATGATGTTGCTGAGAACCTGACTTGCTGAAGGTTCAAATGTATATCCACCAACTGACTCTATTTCTTTCGCTATCTGCTCTACTTCGAAAGGTAGTACTGTCTTATACAACGCCGTTTGAGTCATTGCAGATTTATATTCTGTGTAGACAATTTCAATTTGATTTGTTTTTCCGTCATAGAATTCTTGTACAAGAGGTGTCATAATCTCTAGTGCATTCTCGAAATTTGGCTCATCAGTAATGCCCTCATAGTTTTGTTTAGGTTCAATATTTCTGTACTTAAAGTAACCATTTGCTTTTTTTCCAACGGTCACAATCTCAACTTTGTTATTCATATTTTCATATTCAGCTTTTCTTACCTCAGCAAGTTTTAAAATATTGGTGTTATATGCACCAGCAAGTCCTCGATCTGAAGTAATAACAACTAATGTTATTTTTTTTGTTCCTTCAACCGGTGGTGAACTTGGCATCTCTCCATTTCCTGTTAATTCCTCAACAATTTGTGAGAGTAGATTTGTGTAATTATTTGATGATGTAAGTCTTTGTTGTGCTTTTACGATTCTTGAAGATGCAATAAGTTCCATTGCACGTGTTATTTTCTTAGTGGATTTAACACTCTTTATTCTTCTATTTATTATTCGTAATTCAGCACTTGCCATGGTTTATTCTTCTTTTTTCTCCAATGTACTTACAAAGGCTTCAACAGCTGTTTTTAATTCCTCTTCAGGCAATTCACCTGTTGTTTTTATTGAATTAATAACATCTGAATATCTTGTTTTAACAAAATCAATCAAATCTAGCTCTGTCTGAGGAATGTCAGCTGGGTCAACTACATCTAAAAATCCCTCTGTTACTGCATAGAGTGAGATAACTTGCTCTTCCATTGGCACTGGTTGATATTGTGGTTGCTTTAATAGCTCGACAACTCTTCTTCCTCTATCAAGCTGTGCTTGTGATGCAGCATCCAAGTCTGATCCAAACTCTGCAAAGGCTTCTAACTCTCTGAACTGTGCAAGGTTAATTCTTAAAGGTCCTGAAACTTTCTTCATAGCTTTAGTTTGTGCAGCACCACCCACCCTTGATACTGATGTACCTGGGTTTACAGCAGGTCTAACACCGGAATAAAAGAGTTCTGATTCCAAATAAATCTGTCCATCTGTAATGGAAATAACATTTGTTGGAATGAATGCTGATACGTCTCCAGCTTTTGTTTCTATGATCGGTAGTCCTGTAAGTGAACCACCACCTAACTCTTCACTAACTTTTGCACAACGCTCTAATAGCCTTGAGTGAAGATAGAAAACGTCACCAGGATAAGCCTCTCTTCCAGGAGGTCTTCTTAGTAGAAGTGATATCTGACGATATGCGATGGCTTGTTTTGATAGATCGTCAAAAACAATTAATCCATGCTCACCGTTATACATCCAATGTTGGCCAATTGCTGACCCAGCATAAGGAGCATACATCTGCAATGCAGCTGCAGCTGAGGCGGGTGCGTTTACAATTACTACTTTATCTAGAACACCCTCTTGCTCAAATCTCTCTACTACCTCTGCAACAGTTGATGATTTTTGACCAATAGCAACATAGATACATTTAACATCTGTGTCTTTTTGATTGATTATTGTATCAACTGCAACAGCAGTTTTTCCAATCTGTCTATCACCAATAATTAATTCTCTTTGTCCACGACCAATTGGAATCATTGAGTCAATAGCTTTGATACCGGTTTGCAGTGGCTCCCCAACAGGTTGTCTTTCTACAACAGAAGGAGCTTGAAGTTCTAATCGTCTTCTTTCAGTGAATTCAATAGGTCCTTTGCCATCAATTGGATTTCCTAGGGGATCAATAACTCTTCCTAAAAAGCCATCACCAACACCGATAGACAACACCTCTCCAGTTTGTTTTACAGGCATGCCTTCTTCAATATGATTTGAATCACCCATCAAAACAACACCGATAGAATCCTCTTCAAGGTTTAGTGCTACTCCAACAAGTCCCTCTGGGAATTCAAGAAGCTCTGATGCCATAACATTTTCTAAGCCTTTAACTCTTGCTACTCCATCAGCTACCGCAGAAACATAACCTACAAGATCGTCTTTTACAGAATCCTGCCAGTCACCTAGAGTCTCTTTTAATGAATCTGATATTTGTTTTGCATCAATATTAAATTCGCTCAATTTACCTACTTTCTAAAACTGTCTTTATTTCTGAGATTTTTGAGGAAATCAATCCATCAAATGTTCTCTCACCAACACTTACACTAAGTCCGCCCAATACATCTGGATTGACTTCAACTTTTATTTCCACATCGGTGCCTAATTTTTTCTTGAGGGCAGTTATTAAACTTTTTTCAGTTTTTGCATCTAATTCAACAGCTGAAACAACTTTTGCAACTGATGCCCCTCTTTTTTCAGCAATGTAATTTGCGACCGAACTCTCGATATCAGAGAGGTTATCTCCAAAACCTTGAGATATTGTCAAGGTTATTAGATCAAGAGTGAGTGGTAACACTCTTTTGTCGAGTAATGAATTAACTGCCTCTATCTTCTTTTCAACAGGAATACCAAAATTTCTAAACACATCTAATGCTTCAGAGCTTTTTGAAAGTGCATTGAAAACTTGGAGGATTTCATTTTCAACTCTTTCAGCATCTTTAGATGAAGAAATAATTTCAACAATTCCTTTTGAGAAAGAATCAACAGACATTTACTTAATTCAACTCCTTAATAAACTTTTCAATTAATTTTTTTTGATCAGCTTTTGACATTGAAGAAGCTACTTTTTGAGAAATCTCAAGAGATAGATCAGCTACCTCAGTTTTAAGCTCAGTTGAGACTCTTTCTTTTTCAGCGTCTGAGTCTGACTTTGCTTTTTCAATTATTGCTTCTGCTTCAGCTCTTGCTTCAGTTAAAACATCTTCTTTAAGTTTTTCTGCAGCTTGCTTACCTTCATCAATAATTTTTTGAACTTCTGCGTCAGCGTTTGAAACTAAAGCATCATATTCTTGCTTTGATTTCTCAGCTTCTGATTTAGTACTTTCAGCTTCCTTAATCTGTCCTTCTATTTCAGCAGATCTTTTATCAAGTGTTTCGTTCATGGCAGGTAAAGCCCACTTCCAAACGAAGAAAAATACTACTGCAAAAGCTACTACTCCAGCTACTAATTCTGAAGTTGCAGGCAGCAATAAGTCAACACCTGAGCTTGACTCTTCTGCTTCCGCTAAAAATGTATCCAAATAAAACATCATTTTTAACCAACCAAAAAGAATAGAACGAATCCAATAAGGGCAAGAGCCTCAGTGAATGCGATTCCCAAGAACATTGTTGTTCTTACCATTCCAGCTGCTTCTGGCTGTCTAGCCATTGCTTGTACTGCGTTACCAGCAATAAGACCAATACCAATGCCTGGTCCAATCGCCGCTAGTCCGTATCCAATTAATGCGTATGCACTTTCCATTATCCTCCTTTAATTAATGCTCTGGATGCAGAGACGTCTGTATATAAACTGCTGACAACAAAGTAAATATGTATGCCTGCAGAATAGAAACTATTAATTCAAAACCATATATTGCAAGACCTAATGTAAACCATGCGAGACCAACAGGGGCTTTTGATACGATATATTCGCCTACTCCAGGTTGTACAACAAAGAAATATGCGGATGCCAAGAGAAGGCTTAACATTACGTGACCCGCTACAAGGTTAGCAAATAATCGAACAGCTAAACTAAATGGTCTTACAAGTAGAACTGAAACTAACTCGATTGCGCCAACAAGAGGTTTTAAGGCTACAGGAACTCCTGGTGGCCATAGTAAGTTTGTAAAGTATTTTATTCCCTCTGTTTTGATTCCGACAAAAAGAAAAATTACGTAGGTGACAAGGCTTAAGAAGAGAGGAAGTGCCATGCGAGATGTAACTGGGAAATTGATTAGTGGGGTGACTTCAAATAAGTTACCAACCAAGATAAACATAAAAACTGAAATTAAATATGGTGTAAATTTCTCTCCACCTCGGCCAATTACACCGAGGGCTATTTCATCTTTCACGAAAGTAAAGATGCTTTCAACTACAGATTGAAGTCTTCCAGGAACAACTGATTTTTTTCTAAGCCCAAAAAACATTAAAACTACTGGGATAATCGCAGCTAAAAGTATAAGAATTTCTGTTCGGGAGATATCAGAAGAACCAAAGTTCCCAAATTCGAACAAAGAGTTTACATTTTCAGGTTTGCAAACAACGTTGTTTATAAAATCACAAGTCTCAGCTGCTGTTATCATTTGCCCAATCTAAGTCAGTGTCTTTTCTCTTAATTACCATAGCCATTTCTAAGAATAACATACTTAAAAACACGATTGGCACTGTCAAAGACATTGCCAATTCATCAATAGAATATAAGCTTCTCAGTAATAAGAGAAGTCCAAAAATGAAAATTAATCTGAATAAATATCCAAAAACTGCAGCGAAGTAATAGAAATTTAATGAGACTTTTGCTGCATATGACATGATGACTGCACCCAAATAAAATCCAATTGCAACAATTATTGATGACGCAAGAGATGTAACAAATGCATTTTGTGATCTAATTAAAAAAAGAAGTGGGCAAAGAATATAAATTATTGACGCCCTTTTAAGCATTCTTGTAGCTAGTACTAATTCAACATTCATTGATCTTGTTCAAGCTTTTTTGAAATTTTCCACATTCTTCTGAAACCATCATAAATTCCAACAAACAAAAAGATGATAACTGTGTACGGCTCAAACCCGATAAAATTTTGGACAAGTAAACCCACTAACAGACCGCTAATTATTGAAGTTGAAAACGAACTTACTGGACCGTAGTCTTCTAAATTTAATTTTCTTCGATTGTTAGACATATGGCTTGTATTGTGAAGCTAACTCTTTGACTTCATCTTTTAATTCATCAAGCTTGTTTGAATCTGATCTATTTTTTAGAATTTCTGAAATTAAATATCCTACTTTTGTTAATTCACTTTCCTTCATTCCACATGTTGTTGCAGCTGGCGTACCCATTCTTATGCCTGATGTAACAAATGGTGATCTCTCATCAAATGGAATGGCATTTCGATTTAGCGTAATTCCCATTTCATTGAGTAAAATACCTGCATCTTTGCCAGTTAGCTCTTCGTCAACACTGTTTGTATCAACTAATACAATGTGATTAGTTGTTCCCCCGCTCACAACTCTTAGACCTTCATTTATGAATGAGTCAGAGAGTGCTGAGGCATTCTTTAAAATTTGAGCGGTATAATCTTGAAAATCTTTTGATAGTGCTTCTTTAAAGCAAACGGCCTTTGCTGCAATCTGGTTATTTAATGCCCCACCTTGTGCTCCTGGGAAAATATTTTTATCTACACCTTTTGCAAATTCCTCTGTTGATGCGGCATCAACCATAAAATAAGCTCCAACTGAATCAGCAATCTCTCTAAATGCCTTGTAATCAAGTTCCTGAGAATAGGATGAGTATCCTGCAATTAGTAATTTTGGTTTTGTTTCCTCTGCTAATTTTGCAACATCATCCATATCGATCAGTTCAGTTTCTTTATCTAATCCATAACCAACAAAGTTATACATTCTTCCAGAAAAGTTAACAGGAGAACCATGTGTTAAATGCCCACCTTGGTCAAGAGACATACCCATAACGGTGTCACCAGCTTCTAGGAGGTTTAAGTAGACTGCCATGTTTGCTGATGATCCTGAATGAGGCTGGACGTTTGCATGATCTGCCTCAAATAATTCACATGCTCTGTCAATTGCGAGTTGTTCTATCTCATCAACAGTCTCACAACCCTCGTAATATCTTCTTCCTGGAAAACCTTCTGAATACTTGTTTGTAAGAATAGAACCTGACGCCTGCATCACTGCCTTTGATGCAAAGTTCTCTGAAGCAATTAAATGTATATGTGAGTTTTGACGTGCTAAATCATTATCAATTAATGATGCTATCTCATCATCTGTTTCAAATAATTCAGTGTTTAATGCGCCAGTATTTTCCATATCTACACTTTAACAGTAACTTGGAGGCCATTTAAGTGGCCCTTGCCTTAAAATTTCCCCACCTGTAACTCTAAAATCGACAACTGTAGATCCATCTCCATGGATTGATGTTCCCTCTAAATAATATCCAATATTGTCTTTAAACATTTCATATGCCTCACTGTCGTTCTTAGCTTCTTCGTCGCCAGAGGTATTTGCACTTGTAACTGCCAGTGGACCAATTTCATTTAATAGTTGTATAGTTAGTTCATTATCAGGAACTCTTAATCCAATTGTATTTGGATTTTTTGTACCGACGCCATCAACATATTCTTCATTGGTTTCAACAACTGCAGTCAGAGGTCCTGGCCAATAGAGATCTACAATTTCAGGCACTTGTGTAACAAGATCAAGTTGTTGTAAATATGTGTATGAGGGAATGAGTAATGAGATAGGTTTTGAGTCATCTCTTTCTTTCAATTCGAATAATTTTTCTACAGCTTCTTTTGAGTTTGGATTGACGCCTATACCGTAAACGGTTTCTGTGGGAATACCAATAACTTCATTTTTATTAATTGCATCTATTGCTTGTGAGATATTATCGCCTTGCATAAACATACCTATCTTTGTCTGCCAAGTCTTTTATTAATTCTACATCGTCATAGTTATTCAATAATTCAATTACTTTCTGGCCAAATCTCTCATCTATCTCAAGAAATATTTCAAAGTCTTTGTATTTTTTATCTTCAATTTGATTTATGAGGTTTTGAATAATGTTGATCCCATCATTATCTCCACCATCAAGTGCATTTAAAGGTTCGTAATTTAGGACTTCCAAATCAAGAGTTTCAATTTCACTGCTTGGTATATATGGTAAGTTCGCAATAATTAAGTCAAAATTACTACTACTTACTTCATTAAGTAGATCTGATTGGATGAATTCAATATTCATTCCATTAAGAGTTGCGTTTTCAGTAGCTAATTGAATAGCAAAAGGTGAGATATCGATCCCTTTTACTTCAGCTTCTGGATATAAATGTTTCATCATCAGACTTATACAACCAGAACCAGTACCAACATCTAATATGCTTTTTGGTTTTACAACCTTGTTTTTAATTATCTCGATCAAATACTCTGTTTCAGGTCTTGGAATTAATGCACGTTCATCTACTTTTAACTGGACAGTATAAAAGGGCATGAATTCTTCAATATATTGAATTGGTTCGTGATTTAACCTGCGTGTAAGTAATGTTGAATATTCATTTTGATATTCTGTTTTACTACCAGAGATTTCTTGAGCTTTTTGTTTTAACCTCTCAAGTTCATGATTTGGAATAGATTTTATATCCAATTATTCCTCTAAAGTTGCAAGTCTTGTTGTTTCATTATCTGCAATCAGAGCGTCAATAAAATCACTTAAATCACCATCTAATACCTGGTCTAGTTTCTTCAGGGTTAAGTTGATTCGATGATCAGATACCCTGTTGTCTTTATAATTGTAAGTTCTAATTTTGTCAGATCGCTCACCAGAACCTACTTGTTCTTTTCTATTCTTTGCTCGTTCAGCTTCTGCTTCGTCTTGACGTGCTTTTAATAATCTTGCTCTTAAAATTCTCATGGCTTTTTCTTTATTTTGTAATTGTGATTTTTCATCTTGACAGGAGACAACAAGCCCAGTTGGAACGTGGGTGATTCGTACGGCTGAATCTGTCGTGTTCACACTTTGTCCACCTGGTCCACTTGATCTGTAGACATCGACTTTTAAATCATTTTGATCAATATCTATATCTACTTCCTCTGCTTCAGGTAAGACAGCTACGGTTGCAATAGAAGTATGGACTCTTCCTTGTGACTCTGTTTTAGGAATTCTCTGCACTCTGTGTGCACCAGCTTCAAATTTAAGTTTTGAATAAACACCTTTAGATTTTATAGCAAAGATAACCTTGCTATATCCACCCATATCAGAATCAGTCATCTCTATCTTTTCAACATTCCATGAGTTACGTTCCGCAAAACGTGAATACATTTTAAATAGATCCCCAACCCAAATGGATGCTTCCTCACCACCTGCTCCAGGACGTATCTCTACAAGAACATCCTTCTCATCAGATGGATCTTTTGGTAGTAAGCCAACTTTTATTTTTGTAACAATGTTTTCAATCTCAGCAGTTGAGTTTTTAATGATGTCCTCATATTCACTCTTCATCTCTTCGTCGGTTTCCTCATTAAGCAACTCTTCAGCATCTGATATGTCTGAAGTTAGTGTTTCCCATTGTCTGAAAAGCTCAACAATTGAAGACATATCACTGTGTTTTTTTGCCATCTCTGCATATTTATTTGGATCACTTGAGATATCAACTTTTGAAAGATCATCTTCTAATTGTTTTTGTGACTCAACTATTGCAGTAAGTTTTTTAATTAATGTTTCATCCATGAGTTACCTCTTTTGTATTTTCAAGAAAAGCATCAAGTTCATCAGTATTTTCACTATGTTTTATACAGTTTGCCATAGCAACTCTTGCGACCTCAATCTGGCCATCAGATGGAGGTTTTGTAGTCATTTTCTGCATCCATATTCCAGGAGTGCTAAAAAATCTTGAAAAAAGTGAGCCTGAATATTGAAAATTTAATTTAAGTATTTCGTATGAAAGCATTGCAACGACAAACACATGAAGAATACGTGTTATAAGTGTCATAAAAATACTCAATGTGGGAATAAATGGAAGCGTTAACAAGCTAACAAAAACTATCAAAAATATGAATGCGGTTCCACATCGAATGTGTTCTTTAGGGAAAGTTTTGATGTGATCAAGATTAAGATCTCTGTTATTTTCAAAAGCTGCAATGGTCATGTGCTCTGCACCGTGAAATTCGAATAGCTCTTGTGCATCTTTTGTTTTTCCAATGAGATAAATATAAAGAACAACGATTACTCCACGTAAAAGTCCCTCATATAATCCTTTCGATGTCTGATCTGTTTCAATCAAATCGATCAGTAATCTTGGTCCTGCAATAAGGAGCGAGAGGAACACAACAATAAAAACGTAGTTAAAGATTTTATTAATAAGTGTTGGTTCTGGCTCATCCTCATAATATATTTCATCAGACATCGTTAAACCTTGATAACCAACATATAAAGAATCAATGAGTGCTCCAATACCACGCATTAATGGAAGTTTAAAAATACCAGGCCTTCTCACCAAAGGTGTTCTCTCTTTAAAGAACTTTACAATTTCATTATTTTTCCAGTAAAAAAAGGATGGCTTGCACTAGAGATCTCTAGTTTTACAAGCGGATATTCTTTTCCGTCCTCCCAAGTAATTGTTTCAGATGTTTTAATGGTTGATCTTGTTAGAAATGCAAAATCAGCATCTTCATCTCTGAAAACAACTTCTTTATATTCGGGATGTATATCTTTTTTCACAGTGTCTACTTTACTTTATTTATTGGTTTTTGCGACATCCTTTAAGAATGCGTCATTACTTTTTAGAGTTTTAAGCCTATCTATTAATAATTCTGTTGCTGCGCCACCCTCAAGACCAACAAGAACTCTTCTTAGAGTCCATAATGACTCAAGCTCTTTTGGTGAAACGAGTCTTTGCTCTTCACGAGTTCCAGAAGGAGTTACATCTATGGCAGGGAATACTCTTTTATCTGCAAGCTGTCTATCTAATCTAAGCTCCATGTTTCCAGTTCCCTTAAACTCTTCAAAAATAACTTCATCCATTTTTGAGCCAGTCTCAACAAGTGCAGTACCAAGAATTGTTAAACTTCCTCCACCTTCTATGTTTCTAGCTGCACCAAAGAATTGTTTTGGAGGTGTTAAAGCAGTCGAATCAACACCACCTGATAAAATTCTTCCACTAGCTGGGGTCGCTAAGTTATGAGCTCTCGCAAGTCTTGTAATTGAATCCAATAAAATTACTACGTCCTTACCTTCTTCAACAAGTCTTTTTGCTCTTTCGATAGCTAATTTAGAAACTTGAGTGTGCTCATCTGGTGGTCTATCAAAGGTTGAAAATACAACTTCTCCATCTACTGAACGTTGCATGTCGGTTACCTCTTCTGGTCTTTCATCAACTAAGACAACCATTAAATAAACTTCTGGATTGTTAGCAGTAATAGAGTTTGCAATTTCTTTAAGAATTGTAGTTTTACCTGCTTTCGGTGGAGAAACAATCAATCCTCTCTGACCTTTTCCAATAGGTGCAATAAGGTCTACGATTCTTCCAACAAGTCGTTCTGGTTCACCATCAATTTCAAGCTTTA
>LUMT01000240.1_pt1 | contig 21258 bp, 19 predicted proteins | sample 729741 | NCBI WGS metagenome assembly LUMT01 (sample SAMN03860299, study PRJNA289734) | marine metagenome | biome: seawater column; feature: ocean; material: water; isolation source: Red Sea water column Station 192 - depth 50m | place: Saudi Arabia: Red Sea | collected 2011-10-15 | depth 50 m
ACTGATATTGAAATATTTAGGCAATATCATTTTTAATATCATTTTCTATATCAGTGTTGTTATTGCATCATTTATTATCATTTTTTTATATCCGTTTATAAGTACAATGTCTCTTCAAAATATAGCTTCACTTTGGATAACAGCAGTTCTCCATCTACTTAAGTATTTATGCGGTGTATCATGGGAAGTTAAAGGCATTGAAAATATAAAAGAAAGTCCATGCATTCTTGTCTCAAATCATCAAGGCCAATGGGAATCATTTTATTTACAAACGCTCTTAATTCCATCTTCAAGCATAATAAAAAAAGAATTATTATTTATACCAGTATTTGGATGGGCATTAGCATGCTTAAAACCCATCCACCTAAGAAGGTCTAAGAAATATAAAAGTATGAAAAAAGTTATAAAAGATGGTGCTAAAAAGCTTAAAAAGGGCACTTCTATAATTATTTTTCCAGAAGGCACAAGAACAGAGCCTAAAGACGGTATTAAAAAATTCTCAAACAGTTGTGGTTATCTTTCAGTTAATAATGATGTGCCCATAGTGCCTATATGCCATAATTCTGGCCTATATTGGAGAAATAAGAAATTTTTAAAGCACAAGGGTGAAGTTAAAGTTCATATTGGAAAACCAATATATGGCAATGACCCAAAAATGGTAACTGAAGCAGCATATAATTGGATAAAATTAAAATTTAATGAAATTCATTAAATATCTAACTCTTTTACAGATAAAGCATTAGCGTCTATAAACTCTCTTCTTGGCTCAACATCATCACCCATAAGTATTTCAAATGATTCATTAGCATCCTGTACATCCTTGATGTCGACCCTCATCATTCTTCGATTAATAGGGTCCATGGTTGTTGTCCAAAGTTGCTCTGGATTCATTTCACCCAAACCTTTATATCTTTGAACTTCTAGTCCTCTAGTGCCATTTTTTGAGAGTTTTTTAATAGCATCATCTTTTTCAGATTCATCAGAAGCATAAACAAACTCCTTACCTTTAGTAATTTTATATAAAGGTGGTAAGGCGATGTAAACATGCCCTTTTTCTACAATTTCGTACATTTGCCTGTAAAAAAATGTTAAGAGTAGTGTCCTAATATGAGATCCATCAACATCTGCATCAGTCATTATTATTATTCTATGGTATCTTAAGTTATCAATATCAAAATCTTCCTTACCAATACCGCAACCAAGCGCTTTAATAAGCGTGCCAACTTCAGCTGAGCCTAAGACTTTATCAATTCTTGCTTTCTCAACGTTAATAATTTTGCCTTTTAAAGGAAGAATTGCTTGATTTTTTCTATTTCTTCCTTGTTTTGCTGATCCTCCAGCTGAATCACCCTCAACTATATATATTTCAGATAGTGTTGGGTCTTTTTCTTGACAATCTGCAAGCTTTCCAGGCAATCCAGCAATCTCAAGCACACCCTTTCTCCTGGTCATTTCTCTGGCTTTTCTTGCAGCTTCTCTTGCTAAAGCTGCTTCAGACACCTTTCCAACAATGCTCATTGCGTCTTTCGGGTTTTCTAGTAGAAATTCATTAAAATACTTACTAAAAATTGTACTTACGACACCTTCTACCTCTGAGGAGACAAGTTTTTCCTTTGTTTGTGATGAAAACTTAGGATCTGGCACTTTTACAGAAATTATTGCAATTAAACCCTCTCTTACATCTTCTCCCAACAAATCAGTTGGTGTTTTCTTTGCATTTTCTTTTTTTATAAATGATTTTAATACTCTTGTTAAGCTTCCTCTAAAACCTGCCAAATGAGTCCCACCATCTTTTTGTGGAATATTGTTTGTATAACAAAGAACGTTCTCGCTATATGAGTCTGTCCACTGCATTGCTATTTCAACTCCCACGTCATTTTCTGTTGCTGAACATTCAAATATTTCGGAGACTATCTGTTTCCTTCCTTTTAAATGTGTAACGTAACTTGAAAGGCCGCCTGTGTTTTTAAATTTTTTTGACTTGCCAGTTTTTTTATCTTCAACATTAATAGCTACGCCAGCATTTAAAAATGATAACTCTTGGATCCTTTTATAAATTCTTTCAACTTCAAAATCTACGGACGTAAAAATTTTTTCAGAAGGAAAGAAAGTAATTTTTGTTCCAGTCTTTTTGGACGTCTTTACTTTTTTTAATTTTGCTTTTGGTTTGCCATCTGCGTATTCTTGAAAATACTCACCGCCATCTCTATGAACTTCTAAAGTTAGTTTCTTTGATAAAGCATTTACAACAGAGACACCAACACCATGAAGCCCCCCTGAAACTTTATAAGAGTTATCATCAAATTTACCACCAGAGTGAAGGGTAGTCATTATTAATTGCGCAGCTGACACTCCTTCTTTTTTATGAACATCAACAGGTATTCCTCTTCCGTTATCTTCGATTGTTACAGAACCATTTTTATTGATTATGACATTAATGTCTGAACAATAACCCGCCATTGCTTCGTCAATACAATTATCTAAAACTTCAAAAACCATGTGATGTAATCCAGACCCATCATCTGTATCACCTATGTACATGCCTGGTCTTTTTTTTACCGCTTCTAAACCTTTTAGAACTTGAATGTTACTTGAGTCGTATTTGGCTTCCTTAGATTTTTTTGCCATTTTTTTATCCTAATTGTTCCACGTGGAACTTTTTAAACTCATTTAAACTAGCAGTTATTTTACTACTAAAACAATCATCTATACAGGAAAAGATTGCTTGAGTTTTGATATGTTTAAGTGTCTCAACAAACAAGTTAAAAACTCTGTCATCAAGCTCAGACTTTATGTCGTCCACAATTAATGTTGCATTAATTTTATATTGTTTTTTTAAGACCTCATGTTGAGCCAAAGACCATAATATCGAAAAAAACTTTTGCTCACCTCTAGATAATATTTGTCTTGCATCAATATTATTTATTAGAAATTTTATATCAGATTTATGTGGTCCTTGTGTTGTAGATTTACGTTTTAGGTCGATGTCCTGATTTTCTTGAAGAAGATCATTAAGATTTTTATTATCATCCCAGCCTCTGAAAAAATCTATTTCTATTAAATTAAAGAAATCAAATACTGAGCTTGGCTGAATAAGATCTATTAAATAATGAAACTCATTTTTGGTTTTCGTAAAAAAGTTTTTTCTCATATTATTCAATTTAATTCCCTCATCTGAGAGCTTAGTATTCCATATATAAATATCTGATATGCGGTTATTTTTTAATATAGAGTTTCTTTGTTTTAAAGATCGATAATAAGAAAACCAGCACTCAGAAAAAGACTTTTCAGATATAAAAATAGACCTATCAAGAAGCTTTCTTCTAAAGTCTGGAGCAGCGTCAGCGAATGAAAAAGTATTATTATGAATCGGTGTGCACGGAAATTCTTTAATAAGTTTACTTGTAGTTATTTTTTTATTATTTAATAAAACTGAGATTGGTTTGTTTTTGTTTTTTTCAATCTCAACAATATACCCTTTTAAATTATCAAACGCTTTTAAAGTAAATTTATCATTTTCATAATTGACAAGTGAGGCCAGGTTAGAACTTTTAAAAGATTTGCCACTTGAGAAAATAAAAACAGATTCTAGTATGCTGGTTTTTCCAGAACCGTTTTTTCCAAAGAAGAAATTTATGCCGGGTGACAGTTGTAAATCAACATTTTTAAAACACCTAAAATTGTTAATAGAAATTTTTGTTAAAGACACTATTAAATAAGAAGTGGCATTACAACATATTTAAGATTTTCAGAATTTGGATCTGTTATTAAGCAGCTTTTTTCTGAACCAAAAAAATTGATTTCTATTGTTTCAGAATCAATAGTAGATAATATTTCTTGTAAATAATTAACATTGAAAGCTATATCAATTTCTTCACCCTGATATTCACATTGAAGATTTTCTTCACCTTGTTCCTTCTCAGGATTATTTGCAGAAATATTTAGAGAATCTTTTTTTGTGATTATTCTTACTCCCTTATATTTTTCACTAGATAGAACACTAACTCTGCTGAAATTTTTTCTATCAACAACTAAAAGTGAACTTTCACCAGATGGAATTACTTGTTCATAATCTGGAAACTTGCCTTCGATTAATTTACTAACGAAAGTAGTGCCTGAAACATTTACTGCAATAGAAGTTTGCCCGAGCTGAATCACAACATTTTCAGATTCGTCACCAACAAGCTTACCAATTTCATTAATAGATTTTCTTGGAACAATTCCATTTGTTGATTCAGACGAAGCTTCGTTGAGTGATGAGGTTGCCATGGCAAGTCTGTGTGCATCTGTTGCTACGGTGGTAATAACTTTATCATCTATCATCATATAAAGTCCGTTTAAGTAATGACGCCAATCCTGATTACCCATCGCAAAAGATGTTTTTGTAATTAAATTTTTTAGATTTTGTGATGAGATATTGATTTGGGATTGAGTCTCCTCTATTTCAAAAACAGGAAAGCCTTCGCTTGGAAGAGTTGAAAGATTATACTTGCCAGATTCGGTCTCTATTTTTAAATTATCGCCATCAAGATAAAAATGAATTTCAGCCAGATCTGGCATAAGCCTGCACAAGTCATTTAATTTTCTTGCAGGTGCTGTTGTTTTTCCACCACTATTGAAATTCGATACTATTGATGTTGTTGATATCTCGCTCTCTAAGTCTGTTGCAGTAAGTTTCAGTGATGATTCATCAACCTCAAACAAAACATTTGATAAAATAGGCAACGTTTGTCTCTTTTCAACAACTCCAAGCGTTTGATTAAGTGATTTAACTACCTCTTCTTTAGTTATATAGAAATCCATTAGTTGGTTAGGGCCCTATTTAAATTTCTGTAGTCCTCTTCATGCGAAGGGCTTTCTTTTCTTAATTCATTGATTTTTTTACACGCATGAAGAACGGTTGTGTGGTCTCTTCCGTTATATGCCTCTCCAATTTCTGGAAGGCTGTGGTTTGTAAGTTCTTTTGTTAATGCCATTGCCATTTGTCTCGGCCTGGTTATCGATCTGCTTCTTCTTTTTGAAAGAAGGTCTGAAAGTTTAATGTTGTAGTATTCTGCAACTGTTTTTTGTTTAAGAGCGTCTTTCACGAGAGCAAGATCAACTTCTTGATTTGTAAATCTAGCATTTGCTACAACTCTCTTTAATGCTCCCTCAAGCTCCCTGATGTTAGATCTTATTCTTTGGGCAATGTATATTGCACAATCGTTAGGAAGAGAAATACCCATTGAGTTTGCTTTGCTTAGTAAAACCGCTGCTCTTGTTTCGAGCTCAGGTGGATCAATAACAACAGGCAGGCCCCAACCAAGTCTTGATTTTAACCTTTCTTCTAAGCCATCGATCTCTTTTGGATATTTGTCACATGTTAATATCATTTGATTGTTTCTATCCAACAAAGCATTAAAAGTATGAAAAAACTCCTCTTGAGACTGCTCCTTACCAGCAAAGAACTGAATGTCGTCAATCAAAAGAGCGTCAGCGTTTCTATAAAATGATTTGAACTCATTCATTGCGCCTAATTGAAGCGCCTTCACCATATCAGACACAAATTTTTCTGAATGAACATAAACAATCCTTTTTTTTGGTTCGTTTTTTAGAATCTCATTACCAACAGCATGCATTAGGTGTGTTTTGCCCAAGCCAACCCCGCCATAAATAAAAAGCGGGTTATAGTCTCCTTTTGGATTGGCTGCGACTTGTTTAGCTGCGGCTAAAGCAAGGTGGTTTGACTTTCCCTCAACAAAACTATCAAAAGTATATCCGTCAACTAGTTTTATTTCTGAATTTTGGTTGTTTTTATACTTGTCAATAAAGGTTTCTTTTGTGAGGGTTTTAAATACAAGATTTATGTTTGACTTTGACTGTGTTTTAACAATTTTTTTGATTTCTTTGGAATAGTTTTTTTCTATGTAGTCTAAAATAAAGTCGTTAGGTGCAACAAGCTCCAGGGTGTTTTTATCTATTTTTGCCTTTAGAGGCCTAATCCAGGTGTTGAAATCTTCTTGAGAAAGGGTATTTTCAAGCTTTTCAGAACACTTATTCCAAAGTTCCAATTATTATCTCCTATTTGATTCATAGTCTATTAAAAAATCCACAAGATATCTACAGAATAAATATAGGAATTTGTTGTGGATAACTTGTATATAAAAAAATTATGTTTTACAACGATTTTTATGGTTTTAAAAACTTATTGCGCTATAATCTTCAACACTTTTAGCAGTAGATATTATGAAGAGAACTTTTCAACCAAGCAACTTAAAAAGAAAAAGAACCCATGGTTTTCGTGCGAGAATGTCAACCAAAGCTGGAAGAGCTGTTTTATCCAACAGAAGAAAAAAGGGTAGAAAGGTTCTTAGCGCTTAATTTGTCTAATTCCAGCCAAAAGTTTGCCTCTCTTGAGTGCTTATATTCCTGTAAGTTTTTTAGAATATTTTATAAGCGATCAAAAAATAATGGGCTTGAAATATCAATCTCGAAAAAGTTTTTTAGGCTTGCGGTCGAGAGAAATAAAACAAAAAGAAGGATAAAAGAAATTTTTAGAAAATTATCAATAGATATGCCAGACGGAATTTTGGTTTTTTCTGTATTTAGGCCTTTTGGAGGGTTATCATATGAAGAGGCGGTAATGGAGATCTCTTCAGCCGCAAAATCTATAGCTGACTATATGGATAAAAAATGAATATAAGAAGTTTGTATTTGGCTCTGATTGTTTTTCTTTCTCTGGCTTTGTTGTATGAGTGGAATTCAGAACAAAAAACAAAATCAATCAAACAGCACCTTGAAATGGTTGGGTCGTCCTCTTATAAGGATGACAGCAAGTTTGTTTCAATTGAAAACGATGAGCTGTCATTGGTTATTTCAATATCTAATGGTTCTATTGTTGAGGCGAGGTTAAAAAAATACCCCGTTGAAAATGTAAATGGCTCTTTGGGGTTTAGGGTGTTCGGGTCTTCTGAGTCTACCGCATTTCAATATTATTTTAAGAGTGGTTTTACCGGAATCGCACCAGTTTATGAGATTTCAGAAAGAGGTGATGGTTTTGTTGTTTTGTTAGATCCAAAACTTGGTGTGTCTAAGAGAATATCTTTTTCTGAGGCTAGTTATGAGGTAAGTGTTTATGATTCAGCAGCTAATGGAATTAGTGGTAAGTCGTTTGCAGGTTTATATCGTTCTGAAGGAAGGGCCCTTGACTTAAAAAGGGGTGCTCTTGAGGGTGGAATGATGAACAACAGCTCCTATGAGGGTGTTGCAATAAGTACGGAACTTGATCCTTATTCCACATCGAGGCTAGGTTCGGTTGATGAACCCCTTGAGGTTTTGTCAAAGTCTGGTTGGGTTGCTTTCATTCAAAAATATTTCTTTGCGGCCATTATTGGTTCAGATGAATATATTTATAATTATTACGTTCTTCCAAAGGAGTCTGGGTTCTTCAGAATGGGTTATACAGTAGAAGGGTCCTCAACAAGCAACTTGGTTTATGGTCATGAGCATAGGCTGTTTGTTGGTCCAAAGATTAGAAAAGATCTTATGGAAAGAGCTGACAATTTAGAGCTAGCAATTGATATGGGTTGGTTTTGGTTTTTGGCACAACCCATGGTGTTTGTAATGGATTTTATAAATGGCTATGTTAATAGCTGGGGCTTAACAATAATTATATTTACAATATTAATTAAGTTATTGTTTTGGCCTGTAACAGCCAAAAGTTTTAAGCAGATGGCTGCATTAAGAAAAATTACACCAGAGCTTAATGAAATAAAGGAAAGGTACAAAAACGATCGCCAATCAGCTGGAACAGAAACAATGAGACTGATGAAAAAACATGGAGCAAACCCCCTTGGGGGTTGTTTGCCTTTGTTGCTTCAAATGCCGTTTTTTATAGGCTTCTTTTTTGCTCTAAGGGAAATGGTTGAGTTAAGGTATAGTTCTCTGGGTTTTTGGGCAGACCTCTCTGCTCCAGATCCATATTTTATTTTACCTGCGGCTTTTGGCTTGCTTATGATATTAACACAAAGGCTTAATCCTCAACCCGCTGGTATGGACCCAACCCAGGCACAGGTTATGAAGTATATGCCTGTAATGTTTTCGGTGTTCTTTTTGTTTTTCCCTGCTGCTCTTTGTTTATATACTGTTGTAAATACTGGTGTTCAGCTTGGGCAACAAAGCTATCTTTACAAACAGCAAGGCGCCCTTAATACAGACTAACCATGCATCCTGTTTTTGCGCTAGCAACACCGCCTGCCAAGTCAGCCATTTGTATATTTAGGGTTTCGGGCGAGGGGTGTCTTGTAGGGCTGTCAAAAATTATTAAAAACAAGGGTTTTGAGCCGGGCCGCTTTCATGTAAGGAGTTTTTATAACGGTGATCGGTTGGTTGATAAGGCTGGTTTGTTGGTTTTTAAAGGCCCGAATAGTTATACGGGTGAGGATTCTTTTGAGGTTTATGCACACGGGAGCCTTGCTGTTATGTCTTCTTTCGTTTCTTTGTTTAAGGGTGTCGGTTTTGATGAGGCTGTTGGGGGTGAGTTTACCAAGCGTGCTTTTTTGAATAATAAAATGAGTTTGAATGAGGCCGAGGCTTTGGTTGATTTTATTGATGCTACAGATGATAAGGGGGCTATGTTGTCTGGTAGTTCTTTGTTTGGTGGTTTGTCTTCAAATATATCTTCTTTTGCGGATGAAATTGATCAAATTAGGGTGCGGGTAGAGGCTGAAATTGATTTTTCTGATGAAGATAATGAATATATGGATGAGGGGCTGGTTGATAGTTTGGGCAACCTTGTAAACAGGTTTAACTCTTTTATGTCTGGTTGTGTTAATAAAAATATGTTTTCTCAAAAAAATAACGTTCTTTTGGTTGGTCCTGTTAACTCAGGTAAGTCTTCAGTGTTTAATAGGCTTCTGGGTTTTGAAAGGGCTATTGTCTCAAACACTCCTGGAACAACTAGAGATATTATCAGCAGTGAGCTTTTTTACGAGTCTAGTGTGTTTTCCATACAAGACTCTGCTGGTATAAGAGAAACGGATAACAAAATTGAAGGTGCGGGTATTGATTTGTCTTTGTCGCAAATCAAAAGTGCGGATTTGGTAATAGGGGTTTTTGATTTGTTTGATAAAGCTTTAATCAAAAACTTTAAGGATTTAGCAAAGAATACATCTTTCATATCTGTCCAAAATAAAACTGATATTAATAAAAAGAACTCTAAGTATTTTGACTGTTGTGTTTCGGCTAAAACCGGTGATGGTTTTGATGATCTAAAAAAATTAATTTTATCTTCTTTTAATAAGGGTATTAAAAATGATGACTATAAATTTATGATAAGAGATAGACATAATAAATTGTTTCAGGATGTTGTTAAAAACTTAATCTCTGCTCAAAAAGGTTTAAAAGATAATTTATCTTTGGATTTGGTAGCTGAGGACCTTAGGTTAGCAAGGTCATATCTTGATGAGCTTGTTGGTGAAAAATTTTCAGATTCGTTATTGGGAGATATATTTAGTAGTTATTGTATTGGTAAATAGGTTGTTATTTATTTGTTAATAATTTTGTATTATTTTTTTTGCTAACAACTTGTTAAGTATTTGTTACCTGTTTCTAAACAGAGCTTAACCGTTTTTATAAATCAAACATCTTTATGTAAAGAAAGGGCTTGTAGGAGTTTTTAACAGAAAACAATCAACATAATAGAAATAACAAAAAGTATATAATATAGATATTAAAGTTTAATTATTAATGAATAAATACGATGTGATAGTTGTTGGAGGTGGTCATGCCGGGGTTGAGGCAGCATATGCTGTACACAGATTAGGTATGTCATGCGCTCTTGTCACCTTTAATAAAAAAGCTATAGGTCAGATGTCTTGCAATCCTGCAATCGGAGGTTTAGGTAAATCGCATATAGTCAGAGAGATTGATGCTATGGGTGGCTTGATGTCAACAGCCACTGATATGTCAGGTATCCAATATAGAACACTTAACACAAGAAAAGGAGATGCGGTTCAGGCTTTAAGGGTTCAGTGTGACAGAGAACTTTACAAAAAAGCAGTTCAAAAAATACTAAAAAAAACAAATATTGATGTATACGAAGATGAAGTTGAAGATATTTTAATTAAAAACAATACGGTAACTGGGGTAATAACAAGCAACCAGAACATATTAGCAAAAAGAACCATCTTAACCACAGGCACATTTTTAAACGGAAAGATGTATGTAGGAAATGAAGTAACCAAAGGCGGAAGAATGGGTGATGGAACGGCGATACCACTATCTGAAAAACTTTATTCACTAAAACTACCCATGGGAAGGTTGAAAACAGGAACCCCAGCTAGGATAAAGCTTTCAAGCATTTCAACATCCCTCATGGAAGAGCAGCCTGGTGAAAAACCTACACCATGGATGTCCTTATACAACAGACCAAACAAACATCAAAAACAACTCTCATGTTTTATAACAAGAACCAACAAAAAAACCCACGAAATCATAAAAGAAAATACTCATTTGTCGGCTATGTATTCAGGAAATATTGTGGGAATAGGGCCCAGGTATTGCCCATCAATCGAAGACAAAGTAAATAGATTTAGTGATAAAAAGAGCCACCAAATATTTATTGAACCAGAAGGCATAAATAAAGACCTAATATATCCTAATGGAATATCAACAAGCCTGCCCAGAAGAGCACAAGAAGATTTTATACGCTCAATTAAAGGCCTCGAAGGGTCGATCATAACCGAGTTTGGCTATGCTGTAGAGTATGATTTTGTAGACCCAAGAAACCTAAAAACATCACTAGAAACAAAGTTCCTTAACAATTTTTATTTGGCGGGACAAATAAACGGAACAACGGGATATGAAGAAGCTGCTGCACAGGGTTTAATAGCCGGTCTTAATGCCGCGAGATCAATTCAAAAAAAACAACCCATGATTTTAAAGAGAAGCGAAGCGTACATAGGAGTTTTAATTGATGACCTAACAACACACGGAATCACAGAGCCCTACAGAATGTTTACAAGCAGAGCAGAACACAGGCTTATGCTTTCTCAAAACAACGCAGAACAAAGACTTCTAATAAAAGCGTTTAATGCTGGACTTGTAGATTCCGAAAGAAAAAACAGTTTTACAACCAAAGAAGTGGAATATAAAGAATTCATAGAAGCAATAAAAAAAATTAAAACAACAAAAATCACTGACAGAAAAAACAAAACACTAGAACTAAAAGAAAGCAAAAATGTGTTTGAGCTTTTAAAGAGAACAGATATTGATATAACAAAAGTGTTTAAACCAAAAAAGAAAGACAGAAACCTTTATAAAAGGGCTGCAACGGAATCAAAATACATGGGTTATGTTGAAAAACAAAAAAGAGAAATTAAAAAAACACAAAAACAAAACAACAAAAAAATCCCTCAAGACCTCAAATACAACAATATACCTGGACTCTCCAATGAGGTTAAAGAAAAACTCATTAAACACAAACCCGAAACTATAGGGCACGCATCAAAAATTGAAGGCGTAACACCAGCAGCAGTAAACCTTATATTGATTCAAATAAAGAAAAAAGAAATTTTAAAACAACATGCCTAAAGTCTTTTCAGACGAACAAGAAAACAAAATAAAAACATTTATAAACCTTGCTCTAGACTTCAACAAAACCCACAACATTTTTTCAAGAGAATCCTATGACGAGGTATATGAGAACGATATTTTAGACTGCATGCCACTAATTAATCATATAAAAAAGAATGAAAGTGTATTAGACCTTGGCTCGGGAGGGGGCTTCCCAGGAATACTATTATCAATAGCAAAACCAGAAAACAAAATAAGCTTATTAGAGAGCAATAACAAGAAGTGCTATTTTCTTAAAAAAGCATCCTACGAGCTGAACCTAAAGAATACAAAAATAATTAACAAAACAATCTCCAAAAAAAACAAGCTAGGCAAGTTTGACATCATTACCTCAAGAGCTTTTGCCACTATTGAAAAAACAATAAACCTCACAAAAACAAACACTCACGAAAACACAAAATACCTTTTGCTTAAAGGAAAAGCATCAAACATAAAAAAGGAGCTAAAAGATATCGACAAAAATATGCTCAGATATGAAATAATCAATCAAGACACAACAAAAGAAAGAAACATAGTTTTATTAAGCAAAGATGAATAAAGTAATTGCAATTGCTAACCAAAAAGGAGGGGTCGGAAAAACAACAACAGCAGTTAACCTCGCCGCAAGCCTGGCCGCAACCAAAAGAAAAGTATTATTAATAGACCTTGACCCACAAGGGAATGCCACAACCGCGGCAGGTATTAAGGAAAACGCAACCACAAACTTTTACAGCCACTACTTTGAAAACACCTCAATAGAAGACTGCGTCTATGAAAGTAGTGACGGTTATAAAATTATACCCGGAGGGGAGGAGCTCATTGCCCTTGAAATAGCAATAAGAAATGATAACAAGCAAGGTTTCATGTCTAAAAGCTTAGAACCAATTTCCCATAACTATGACTATACAATTATTGACACACCTCCGACCCTAAACCAACTCACCATCGAGGGCCTGTTTTGTGCCTCTGGAACGCTTATCCCACTTCAGTGCGAATATTATTCACTCGAGGGAGTAACAGGACTCATGAATACGATTGAAACAATATCAAACAAAAACATGTCATCAAACAGGGTCCTTGGGATAGTAAGAACAATGGTTGATATGAGAAATAACCTTGCAAAAGAGGTTTCTGATGAGCTTGAAAAACACTTTGAAAGCTTGGTTTTTAACACCCTTATTCCAAGAAATGTAAAACTGGCTGAGGCTCCAAGCCATGGAATATCTGGTATAAAATATAAACCAGATTCTTATGGAGCAAGAGCATATTTGGCGCTAGCAGGAGAGCTAATTAGAAAGGTGGAGTATGTCTGAAGAAAATAAAACACTTAACAAGGGATTAGATGCACTTTTGGGACAATCTAATACCAATCAAAGATCTGTAAAAGAAATAGAAATATCAAAAATTAAGCCGGGTAGGTTTCAACCAAGATCAAACTTTGATAACGAAAAGCTTAAGGAATTAACTGAATCGATAAAAAAACAAGGAGTTCTCTCACCCATTTTAGTAAGAGAGCTTGGTCTTAATGAGTATGAGGTTATAGCTGGCGAGAGAAGGTTAAGATCATCAAAAATGGCGGGACTAGAAACGATACCTTGTTTGGTAGACCAAAAAAAAGACCAAGACGCTCTTGCGTCGGCCCTTATAGAGAACCTTCAAAGAGAAGATCTTAATCCTGTTGAAGAGGCAAGAGGTCTTGATAGGCTAAAAAGAGAGTTTGGACTTACTCAAGACGAAGTGGCGGCCTCAACAGGCAAGGCAAGAAGCACAATAGCCAACTCACTTAGAATATTATCTTTACCAGCAACGGTTCTTGATTTGCTTTCAGAAGGAAAAATTGAAAAGGGACATGCAAAACTTTTAGCATCAATGCCACCCCCTGATGCAGAAAAAATGGCAAGAAAAATAATTAAGGAAAGATTGACCGTAAAAGATCTCAGCAATGTTTCTTTAAAAAACAAATCCAAAAACTCACCAAAATTCAAACAAAAAGATACCGATATGTTGAATATTGAACAAGAGATGTCAGAATCATTTGGACATAAGGTTGAAATAGAAACTAAGAATAAAAAATCTGGAAAAGTATCTATTTTTTACAAAAGCCTTGATGAGCTTGATAGTATTATTGCAAAGATAAAAAAATAACTGACAAACAACTTGTTTATCAATGATTATGTTTCTATAATTCTCGCCAGAAAAATTATATAAATATATCCCAAAGCCTGAGTTTGAAAAATATTAATATTAGTAAAAAAATTAAGCTAATTTTGTTGTTAAATCTTGTAGTTTTTACTTTCGGAACGCTTGCAAATACATATTTTGCAATTATTGCATCTGGTTATATTGCAACAATGTTAATGATTTACTTTTTAGGAACCAAAATTAAAGACTTCATAATCAATGTTGGTTACATATGGATTTCAAAATGGACGGTTTTTATTATTTTCTTGACACTCACAGGTGTTTATTTACCTGATGCTTTCTTGTATTCTTTACTTATGTTCATTGTGTTTAATATCACCATTAATCCATCAGATTTTATTAAAGAAAAAGGCGCTCAATAATCATGGCATCTGAACTAACAACAGAATCATATATCAGCCACCATTTAACCAATTTAACATGTGGAAAAACTGCTGAAGGTTGGACTTGTGACCCATACAAGGTTGATCAAATGGGCTTTTGGGCTTTTCATGTTGATTCTTTGTTTTGGTCAATTGGTCTAGGCGCTTTATTTGTTTTTGTTTTTAGGAAAGCCATATCAAAGAACTCTGATGCGAGTGTGGCACCAAGTGGAATGCAAAATTTTGTTGAAATGAGTATTGAGTTTGTAGAAGACAACGTTCAATCACTATTTGGATCAGTAAAAAATACACTCATTGCGCCATTAGCATTAACTGTTTTTGTATGGATATTGCTTATGAACCTTATGGACTTGGTTCCAGTAGATTTTTTACCGGTGCTTGCGGGGCATGTTGCATATGCAATTGCTGGTGATGCTGTAGAATGGATTAAAGGCCCAGAGTCTCTATATTTTAAAGTTGTACCAACCACAGATCCAAATATAACCCTGGGAATGGCTTTTGGAATTTTTATTCTTACCATCTACTACAGCATAACTGTTAAGGGATTAAAGGCCTTTGTTGCTGAACTTACACTACATCCTTTTGGCAAATACATGATACCAATCAATTTTGTTTTAGAAATGGTTAACTTTATTGCAAAACCAATTTCGCTTGGCCTAAGACTTTTTGGAAATTTATATGCAGGAGAAATGATTTTTATCTTAATTGCATTAATGTTATTTTTTAGTAGCATACCAATTGGAGTACTTGGATTTGGTTTGCATCTGGTTTGGGCGCTTTTCCACATTTTAATTGTGGCATTGCAAGCATTTATTTTTATGGCGCTTACTATTGCATACTTAGCAATGGCGCATGAAACTGAGGAGCATTAATCCTCAAATTATAGGAGAAAAAAATGGAATATAGTATTTTAGCAGCCGGAATTACCATGGGTCTTTCAGCTATTGGAGCTGGAATTGGTGTGGGAGTTTTAGGTAGCAAATTTATTGAAGGTATTGCAAGGCAACCTGAGTTAGCACCCTTTCTTCAAGGAAGATTCTTTTTGATGATGGGATTAACTGATGCGGTTCCAATGATTGGTGTTGGCCTTGGAATGTACATGTTATTTGCAATATAAAAAGTATAGAAGCTAAAAAATGAACATAAACGCAACCTTAATTGCCCAAGCAGTTGTAATGATTGTATTTGTAGCAATCTGTTGGAGATACATTTATCCTCCTATTCTCTCTGTTATGAAAGAAAGAGAAAAAAGGATATCTGACGGTCTTGAGGCTGCAAAAAAAGCTGATGATTCATTAGAAGAAGCTAAGCTTGCCTTTGACAAAGAACTTAATCAGGCAAAGGCCGAAGCAGCAGAAATTCTTGATAAAGCAAATGCAAGAGCATCACAAATTGTAAGTGATGCTGCATCTAAAGCAGAAGCAGAAGCTGAAAAGATACTAACCTCAGCATCAACAACAATAGAAAGTGAAACCAATAAAGCCAAAGAAGAGTTGAGGCAGCAGATGTCAGACATAATAATTGATACCACTCAAAAAATTCTTGGGGATGAGATATCAAAGGAAAAACATGAAGAAATCCTCAAAAAAGCCGCTGAGGAACTATAAAAGATGATTGAGCTAACACCCCTTGCCAGACCATATGCCAAAGCATTATTTGCCTCGGCATTAGAATCTAAAAACATTGACGAAATGGCGTCTGAGTTAAAAACTATGGCGCTTGCATCAAAAACCGATGGCGTAATTAATACCATTGAAAATCCTGTTCTATCAAGACAAGATGTTGTAACTGTTTTGGTCGATATATTTGATGAAAGTATTTCTGACACCTCAAAAAAGCTATTAGAAATATTATCAGAAAATAAACGCCTAAATCTTCTAGAAACAATCTATATAATTTATCAAGAACTCTTAGAAGAGCATAAAGAACAAAAATCAGTAGAAGTTTTTGTAGCTGTTGATCCTGGAGAAGAGGCCAAACAAAATATTGAAGACAAACTAAAATCAACCTATGGCAAAGATGCCAATATTTATTTTTCTAAAGACCCATCAATGATGGGCGGCCTATCAATAAAGATAGGAGATGAGACATTAGACCTTTCCATCAAAGGTAAGGTTAAAAAACTTGTAAACCAATTAAATTTTTAAGGTGAAAATATGAGCCAATTAAATCCATCAGAAATTTCCAGCGTCCTAAAAGAGAAAATTGCTGGCCTTGATCTATCAGCTGAAAGAAAAAATGAAGGCATAGTTGTAAGTGTCTCAGACGGTATTGTAAGAATTCATGGTATGGGTGACGTCATGTATGGTGAGGTTATTGAATTTGAAAATGGCACAAAAGGAATGGCGCTTAACTTAGAACAGGATTCTGTTGGTGCGGTTGTTCTTGGTGATTATCTTGAAATAATTGAAGGTCAAAAAGCTGTTTGTACTGGAAAAGTTTTAGAGGTGCCTGTTGGGGAGGCCATGCTTGGTAGAGTTGTAAATACATTGGGTGCACCTATTGATGGCAAGGGTGAAATTAATGCTGAACACTCTTCACCAGTTGAAGTTGTTGCTCCTGGAGTTATTGCACGTCAGTCAGTAGATCAACCTGTTCAAATTGGCTTAAAAGCTGTTGATGCCATGGTTCCAATAGGAAGAGGTCAAAGGGAATTAATTATTGGCGATAGACAAACAGGTAAAACAGCTGTTGCAATTGACGCAATCATTAATCAAAAAGGCACGGGTATTAAATGTATTTATGTTGCTATTGGTCAAAAACAATCAACTGTTGCTAATGTTGTTAGAAAACTAGAAGAATATGGAGCTATGGAACATACCATTGTTGTTTCAGCCACAGCTGCAGATCCAGCACCTATGCAATATCTATCAGCCTATGCTGGATGCACAATGGGAGAATATTTTAGAGATAAAGGAGAAGATGCTCTAATAGTATACGATGACCTATCAAAACAAGCTGTTGCATATAGACAGGTATCATTGCTTCTTAAAAGGCCTCCAGGGAGAGAGGCATATCCTGGAGACGTATTCTATCTTCACTCAAGGTTGCTTGAGAGGGCTGCAAGAGTAAATGCCGACTATGTTGAGCAAGTCACTGGTGGAAAAGTTAAAGGTAAAACAGGCTCATTAACAGCATTGCCTATTATTGAAACTTTGGCTGGAGACGTTTCAGCCTTTGTTCCAACCAATGTAATTTCTATTACAGACGGACAAATATATTTAGAAACAGAATTATTTAATTCAGGTGTAAGACCCGCAATTAACCCAGGTCTATCTGTGTCAAGGGTTGGCGGATCAGCACAGACGAAAATAATGAAAAAATTAGCTGGTGGAGTCAGAACTGCGTTAGCTCAATATCGTGAATTAGCTGCATTCTCTCAGTTTGCATCTGATTTAGACGATGCTACAAAACAACAACTTGCAAATGGTAAAGCTTTTACAGAACTTCTAAAACAAAAACAATATGCGCCAATGAGTGTTGCTCAACAAGCATTAAGTTTATTTGCTGCTGACAGAGGATACATGGCAGATGTTGAGGTTGAAAAAATTCTTGATTTTGAAGAGGCCCTTCATGGGTATTTGACTTCTGAAAAAGGTGATCTTGAAGAACAAATTAACTCAACAGGTGACTGGAACGATGATATTGAAGCACAATTTACTGCTTTGGTTGAAGACTTTAAGAAAACACAAACTTATTAAATTATAAATAATGGCTAACACTAAAGAAGTAAGAAAACAGATTGCGAGTATTAAGAGTACTCAAAAGATTACTTCTGCTATGGAGATGGTGGCTGCAAGTAAGATGAAAAAAACTCAAGACACTATGCTTGAGGGCAGACCATACTCTCTAAAAATTAAAGATGTTATTTCCCATGTCGCTTTAGCAAATTCTGAATATCCTCATCCTTTTTATGAAGAAAGAGCTCCAAAAAAGGCATGTTTTATAGTTGTTTCATCTGATAAAGGACTATGTGGCGGTTTAAACATTAATCTTTTTAAACAAGTCATATCAAAATCTGCTGAATTAAATCAACAAGAAATAGGATCTTGCTTCGCCTTAATTGGAACAAAAGCTTCAAGCTTTTTTAAAAGTGTTGGTGGTGAGGTCATTGCAGTTGCAGAAAAGCTTGGTGATAAGCCAAATCCAGATGACTTAATAGGATTAACAAAGGTTGTTTTAGACATGCACAAGAATAACGATATTGATCAGGCTTATCTTTGTTCAAATAGTTTTGTCAATACAATGACACAACAACCAAATGTTGATCAGTTAATTCCATTGGCGCCAGAGGAGCAAAGCGAAGAAGCACCTTCACAGTGGGATTACATTTATGAGCCCGAAGCAAAAGAATTGCTTGATGGCTTATTAACAAGATATATAGAGTCACTCGTTTATCAGGCTGTTATTGAGAATAATGCATGCGAACAAGCTGCAAAGATGATTGCAATGAAAAATGCAACTGACAATGCAGGCGATTTAATTAAAGAATTAGAACTTTTATACAACAATGTAAGACAAGCGGCTATAACTCAAGAGCTCTCTGAGATAGTCGGGGGTGCGTCAGCAGTTTAAGGAGAATAATATGAGCAACGGAATAGTTACACAAATTATCGGAGCGGTTATCGATGTAGAGTTTGATAAAGATAACATTCCAAAAGTTTACGAAGCGCTTATGGTTGATGAGAGTGGTACAACCCTTGAAGTTCAGCAGCAATTGGGTGATGGTGTAGTTAGGACTATTGCTATGGGAGCAACAGAAGGTTTAAAAAGAGGACTCACTGCATCAAGAACTAATGCTCCAATTTCGGTTCCAGTAGGACCGGAAACATTAGGTAGAATTGTGGATGTTTTAGGTAATCCTATTGATGAAAAGGGACCAATTGGTGAAAAATCAAAAATGCCAATTCACAGAAAACCTCCTTCATACACAGATCAATCAGCGTCTAATGAGGTCCTTGAAACTGGTATTAAAGTTATTGATCTTATGTGTCCATTTGCTAAAGGTGGAAAAATTGGTTTATTTGGTGGAGCGGGTGTTGGTAAAACAGTAAATATGATGGAGCTTATAAATAATATTGCTCTTCAACACTCAGGTCTTTCTGTTTTTGCTGGTGTTGGCGAAAGAACAAGAGAAGGAAACGATTTTTATTATGAAATGCAAGAATCAGGAGTTGTAAACATTGATAATCTTGGCGAATCAAAAGTTGCCATGGTTTATGGACAAATGAATGAGCCGCCAGGAAATAGATTGAGAGTTGCTTTAACCGGATTAACTATGGCTGAAAGCTTTAGAGATGAAGGTAAAGATGTTTTATTATTTATTGACAATATTTATCGATACACCTTAGCAGGTGTTGAGGTGTCCGCTCTTCTAGGCAGGATGCCGTCTGCTGTTGGATATCAGCCAACATTAGCTGAGGAGATGGGAGCTCTTCAAGAAAGAATTACATCAACCAAGACAGGATCTATTACTTCAATACAAGCTGTGTATGTGCCAGCAGATGATTTGACCGACCCGTCACCAGCAACAACATTTGCTCACTTGGATGCTACTGTTGTTCTTTCGAGACAGATTTCTGAGTTAGGAATATATCCTGCTGTTGATCCTCTTGACTCAACAAGTAGGCAGCTTGATCCGTTTGTGGTTGGAGATGATCATTATGAAGTTGCTCAGGGAGTTCAAAAGATTTTACAAAGATATAATGAGCTAAAAGATATCATTGCAATTCTTGGAATGGATGAGCTTTCTGAAGAAGATAAAGGACTTGTAGCAAGGGCAAGAAAGGCTCAAAGATTTTTATCCCAGCCTTTCTTTGTTGCTGAGATTTTTACTGGAACACCAGGAAAATATGTCTCGCTTGAGGATACGATTAAAGCATTTAAGGGCATTCTTAATGGAGATTATGACCATCTTCCTGAACAGGCATTTTATATGGTTGGAACTATTGAAGAGGCTGTAGAAAAAGCTAAGAATTTATAAATATGAATACCATAAAAATAAATATTGTTTCTTCAAGTGAGGAAATCTATTCTGGGGAAGCAACTATGGTGTTTGCTACTGGAACTTTGGGAGAGCTTGGAATTGCACCCGGCCACACACCACTTTTGACGGGGCTAGCTGCTGGACCTGTTAGAGTTCAAAATGGATCGGATGAAGAAACATTTTTCTGCTCTGGAGGATTTTTAGAGGTTCAACCAGATTTGGTAACTGTTTTATCTGATACTGCAGAAAGGGCGGAAAGCCTAGACGAGTCCGAAGCGATTAAAGCTAAAGAAGTCGCTGAGCAGGAACTTGCAAATAAAGACACATCAATTGATTATGCAAAAGCTTCAGCCCAACTCGCAGAAGCTGTTGCGAGGCTAAAAACTATTCAAAAACTGCGAAAAAAACAGTAAGGTATCTATTTAGCCTTATATTGTGAAAGTTCATACTGTAATTCTAGCTGCCGGAGAGGGCTCTAGAATGCAATCAAACAAAGCAAAATCTCTTCAACCTGTTGGCGGACTGTCAATGCTAAGGCGTATTTTCGATACTGTTTCAAATTTAACTGATGAAATTTCTTTTGTAGTTGGTTTCGAAAAAGATTCGGTAATCAATGAGGTAGAAAAATTTTCTGGAATAAATCATATTTGTGAACAAAAAAGGCCAATCGGCACTGCTGATGCAGTGAAATCTGCACTAGACTCCATAAAGCAAAACTCAAAGGTTTTAGTCTTATACGGCGATGTTCCCTTAATAAAAAATGAAACACTTAATAATCTAATTTCAATGACAGATGATAGCCTCGCGATTTTGAGCACAGAACTTAAAAATCCAACTGGCTATGGAAGAGTGAAAAAAAACGAAAATGGATTGGTAATATCAATAGTTGAGGAAAAAGATGCTTCTGAGGAAGATAAAAAGATAAAAGAAATTTTTACAGGGATACTTTGTTGTAATAAAAAACTTCTTGAAGAGGCAATAGGCGAAGTAAATAATGATAATGCTGCATCAGAGTTCTATTTAACAGATATTGTTTCTATAATAAATACAAAAGGGTTTAGAATTAATACATGTATTGTTCCCAATGATGAAGTA
>LUMT01000453.1_pt1 | contig 21157 bp, 25 predicted proteins | sample 729741 | NCBI WGS metagenome assembly LUMT01 (sample SAMN03860299, study PRJNA289734) | marine metagenome | biome: seawater column; feature: ocean; material: water; isolation source: Red Sea water column Station 192 - depth 50m | place: Saudi Arabia: Red Sea | collected 2011-10-15 | depth 50 m
GATGGTGATGGTGGAGATAAAGCACCTGAGCTCGGAAGGAGCTAGGACCGAGGTCCTGGAAGCTCTCCGAGGCAGACGCAAATGGAAGGCAATGGCGACCCCCGAGAGGTTCTCCCGCGCATTCCCGTCAGATATCAGGGAAGATTGGGAGGCAAGGTTTCGGTCAGCGGGGGTGGAGCTTGTTCGAGTCGGTCGCCACAGGGTGAACCTCTTCGATGCATGCAAGTCCCGGATGAGCTGGATCTTCGCACAGCCTAGGTGGCTTTTCGGCCTGTGAACTCTCCTCAAGTTGATAGGTCCCCGACTCCGAAACGGCACCGTGCCGGTTAGGAGGCCAGACCCCGAGAACCCCAAGGTGAACCCGTACCGGAGGCTCTCCGCATCCCAGGTCAATGCATGGAGGAAGTGTCCCAGGCTGTGGTACTACGGCTGGATGGCCAGACTAAAATCGCCCCTTCCCCCCCAGATTCTGAGAGGAAACGCAGTAGAAGAGTGCGTATGCAGGGTCCTGAGGGAGTCTCCAACTCTGATGGCCGCCGACTCACGCTCCTCAATGACCTCGCCTCTAGCAGAAGACGGCTCCCCGGACTGGGATAGCCAGGACTTCTGGATAGGACCCGGCCTCTCCCCACTAGACTCGTCATCGGTCCCGGATGACCGAGAATCCCTACACTCCTGGGCCTCGTCCAGGGCAGACGCACACTTCGATAGGTGCTGGGAGTCTGCGATAGCGGACTGGGAGTCCAGCCCGAATAAGATAGGTTCAGCAGACGACATAGACAAGCAGGAGGGAAGGGACATGGTCGAGGCTGCGATAAACCTGCATCTCGATGAGGTCCAATCATGCATGGAGTCGGGAGGAGGCCCGACTCTGGACGATTGGAGATCAGGCAAAAGGGAAGACTGGCCCGCTCCCGATGGTTTCCCTCGTCAATGGGACGAACCTCACCCGGCTGCAGGGAGCGGCCCAATAACATGGGCTGAGGCATGGGAGGTCGCCAGACCTTGGTTCGTGGACCCCGATGCTAAGTCCTTCACCCAGACAAGCGCTCACCCAGGAGAGTGGTTCCAGGGGGAGTACGACATGGTTTACCGATGGAGCGGGACTCCCAAGATCGTCGACCTCAAGGCCTCGATCGGAAAGGGCGACCGTTCAGGCGACTACCTCGATCAACTGCGGATGTACGCGTGGCTGTGGTGGGAGACCCACGACAGGGAGGAGCAGGTAGAGGGCTTGGAAATCTGGTACCTCGGGACAGGGACTGTGAAGCAAGTCACCCTCCCCTCGGAGGAAGAGATGGCTGCCCTGGACTCAGAGTTGGAGGGGCTATACGGGAAGATTCACTCCAGGGACCCTTCAATCGAAGAATGCCCGCCCGAACCCTCTCCACTACGTTTCTTCGAGAGGGGAGGGGTTCCCGCCGATATCCCTGTCCATGCTGATGAGAGGGCCAGATGCACCAGATGCGACTACAGGGGTATTTGCGATGGCTCGGACCACGACATCGCACTCCCCCTGGAGACCAGGGTGGAGAGGTTCGGCCATGCATGGCCCATCACCCCGATAGGCGAGATAGAGACCCGTGCGAGCGTCATAGGGGAAGTCGTGGGCCTCCAAGGGCCCGAGATTCTCGAAGACGGCTCAATAAGCCTGGAGTTCACTCTCCAGGATGGCTACGACAGGGCACGAGTTAGACCCTCCAGACAGGGGAACCCGACCCAGGTGACTCGGAATATCTCAGAGGGCTCGCGCGTCAGGATCGACGATGGTATGCCCTCCCTATGGCGAGGCCAGTTGCAGATAGACTTGGATGGGAACTCTTCCGTATCAATGGCCTCGGAGGGTGACTCTTCCCCTGTGGTAGAGGTTGAGACCAGGGTAAGCGTCGTGGGCAGGGTCTGGTCGATAGACGCCTACCCTAACGGTGTTGATGTGAACCGCTGGTCGATCACACTGATGGACAAGACTGGCTCTGCAGCCTCGGTTGCGTTCAAACAGTTCGTGCCGGTCTCTGCAGCAGCAATTTCGAGAGGGGACGAGATCGCAATACTGAACGGCGAGGTGGGCGAATGGGCCGGACGCCCCCAGGTGAGGATAGGCCCCGGTGCTAGGGTCGTTATTCTCAAGCACTCGCCTGATACGCCAGGGTTCTGACTCTACTGGCTTCGAGTGGGCAAGAATGGAATCAGCTGGTTGGCCAGAGATTGGATGTTCCTAGTCTGAATCCAGACTGAGCCCGAACCATGGAAGTCCAATGTGAAGCCCTCCCCACCGAAGAAGAAGGAACCCAGTCCCTTGACCTTGGAGATATGGTAATTCAGTCCCTCGGAGAAAGCTACCACGTGACCGTTGTCTATCTTTATTGGCTTGTCTGGGGTGACCTCTATCTCCTTCATAGCCCCGTAAGATGTGAAGAAAACCTTGCCTGGGACATCAGAAGCCTCTGCACGCAGGAAGAAAGCCCCTTCCCTGGAGAATAGGGATTTTGCTCCCTGGAACTTCGTCGATGTATCCACATTGATAGTCGAGGCCATGAAAGCACCTCCTTGCATGTAGAAACTCTGGCCGGGCTCCATGTCGAATGTCTCAATATCTCCAGGTGAAGAGGGGGCCAGGGATATCCATCCTCCAGAAGGTCCTGCAGTGTACGTGTTCACGAAGAATGACTCGCCCCCGAAGGCACTCTTCATCATGCTCTTCATGAAGCCGCCAAGACCTCCTCCGCTGCCCATTCCGGTCTTCATCTCCAGACCCTCGGACTGTGCTACCATCGCTCCGGGCTCGACCTTGATCTTCTCTCCGGGTGCAAGATTCGCTGTCATCATAGTAAACGCTGGGCCATACTCGCTCTCAATTTCCATAGTCCGACGTAATAACCCGCGCTCAAAAGCCTAACTCCTAAATCAAGATGAAACGGAGATGGCGCCGAGAGAGGGATTTGAACCCCCGCGTCCAATGGACAGTGGATTTCGAATCCACCGCAATACCGGGCTATGCGATCTCGGCAGCGGACTTCCCACCTACGAATCTGACATAAGGATGACCCGGCCCCCCGTGACCCGTGAGAGTCGAGATCCAGCACGAGGGCGAATCACTAGAGGTGGAGTCTAGCAAGCCGATTACCATCAGCGAGGTCCTGGAGAAGTTGGAGATTCCCCCTTCCACCGTCCTTGCCGTACAAGGCCAGACCATCCTTCCGCACACATCCATCATCAAGGATGATGCTACGTTGGAACTGGTGGTCGTCTCCTCAGGCGGATGATGAAGCCCGATTGCACCACGAAAGACTAGGAATCTTCAATAGTGTCGAACGCCAAACGTATTATGAACCCAAGAACAAAGAAGGGCCAGAGGAAGGTCAGCCAGATGGTCAAGAAAATGAGTCCAAAGAAGAAGAGAGCCGAGAAGGCAGATTCATCATGCGATAACCCAGGTTGTGGGTGCGGCAACTAGGCAGCATCCGTTCTGCGTAAACTCATATAGCGTCAGCACTATTGGTTGCCCGTGCAGATAGGAAGGCCAGATTGGTGGGGTGACGCCACCGCTCACCTATCCCGAGATCCGCTGATCGGCGGCATCGTAAAGAAATTTGATGGGGAGGGCCTGTCCGGAAGGGGGGAACTATTCCAGACCCTGGTCAGGAGCATAGTCGGTCAGCAGATTTCCGTGAAGGCTGCCGATGCAGTACACGGTCGCTTGGAGGAGATGAGCGGTGGCAAGATTACCAGGGAGGAACTTGGTGCCCTACCTCTCGACGCGTTACTATCCTGCGGACTTTCCAGGCAGAAGAGCCAGTACATTCTCGGTATTGCCAACGATGAAACCCCCCTTCTCCCAGACGATTACGAGGAATTGGACGATGAATCCCTAATCAGGCATCTCGTGAAATTCAAGGGAATCGGGCCCTGGACCGCGGAGATGATGCTCATATTCTCGCTTATGAGGCCCGACGTTCTGAGCTTGGGCGACTTGGGGGTTGTCAAGGGAATCAGGATGCTCGACCCACAGGCCCAATCCAAGAGCGAGATGCAAGCGGTGGCAGAAGCCTGGAGACCATACCGGAGTGCTGCTTGCTGGTTCCTTTGGAGGTCTCTGGACCCAGTTCCGGTAGAGTACTGAATGCGAAACACGAGAAGGTTAACTCTACCAATCATCTGGAGATGCCATGGAACAGGCAGGGGAGGCCAGGCAACATTCTGTTCTCGGGAAGACTTTTCACTGGGGCTTCATAATCCTCTACGCATATGGCATCCTCAAGCAGATCGATGAGTTAGAGGAGCTCGAGGACTCCGCGTTGCTAGCCTTCGAGGTCGCCTTCGCTGCAGTATTCCTCGGTATTGTGATGATTCGGTACTCCTACATGAGAAGGTTCGAGACCTTCATGGGCGCCACTGAACCAGTCCCCCTCGCACATCGCTATCTGGCCAAGGGGATTCATACATCGATGTACCTATGCTTAGCTATGCTGCCGCTTTCGGGGCTTTTGATAGCCGGTTTGTTCACACAGGGAGTAAAGGACGGGCCTTTGCAGGACTTCGCTCTCGCTTTGCACGAGATATCAGCCTCACTGAGTTATGTACTGATTGCTGTGCATGTCGGTGCCGCAATGTGGTCCAGGGTCAAGGGAGAGGGCGTTTGGACATCCATGGTTCCGGTATGGAAGGAGGGAGGGACCTCAAGAAACGAGTTGGTTACCAGAATTTCAAAATTAGAGAACGAGGTCTTCAACCGAGTAGAGAAGGCCCTCACATCACAGAGGGAGTGAGGAAAAACCAGTCAAAACTGGTTACAGGAAACAGAACCTTAAGACCGTCCTGCTCGTTGGTCTAGTTATGCCCACAACCAAGCTTCCTCTGTTTGTCCTTGGACCCGACTTCATGCCCATGTCTAGCGCATCGCTCAGGGTATTCGAACCACGTTACAAACAAATGATGGACGACTGCATCTTGGACAGCAAGCCGTTCGGCTACATCACCTACGATCCGGATGCCGAGGATATCGGCGGTTGGACGCAACCCGCGAAGTACGGTGTTTTGGTCGAGATCGAGGATTACGAGGAGTCAGGCTCGAACATCATGATCAACATCATCTCAGGCAGGAGGTTCAAGTCGACCAAGGTAATCCAACCAGTTCTCGACAATGATGTTTCAGGAACTCACTTTCCCGCCGTGGACGAGTTGATGGAGAAGGCGGAAAACCCAGTAGATGGGAAACTCTACCTCAGGTGCGAGGCCGAAGTCATGGAACCCATAGTGCACAACCACGACCAGCAGGACTTCGAGTCGTTCGTTGGTTACATCTCCCCTCTATCCAACCTGATCATGGTGAGCTGCATGTATAGGGGGCAGCAGATGGACTACGAGGACAGTGTTTCATCTGTAGATCCACAGGAGCAGGAGCTTTTCCTCTGGCAGGTCTCGGCCTCATTATGCAGCTCAGTTAACATACAGCAGCAAATGCTTGCATCTGTGACAACTACCGAACTCATGCAGGTCTGCATCGAGGCCGCCAACGATATAATCCGGGTCATTTCAGAGGATGAGTAGCTCTCCAACTCTACCACAGCGATGAGGCACTGACTCGCGAGTAGATGAAATTGCGATGACCAGTGAAGAACTCGCGAAGAGAACAATAGAGATCTTCGTGAGCATAATCGCACTGTTTGTCGTTTGGAACTAATGGTCCGACTCAGGAGTAATCGAGCCTGCTGAATTCCGCAACTGACTAGAAGCCGTCAACAATCGAGAATATCTGGCCTAACGTAAGCCTGATTGCATCCATCACCGCAATGGTTAGGACCGACACAGCCCCGAGAAGTATGACAACTTCGATCATACACGCGACAATGAAATAGTGAAAATAAATTGTTGTTCAGATAAATGCCCCCAATTAGAGGAAAAAATCGATGATGACAATTTCCTAAGAATGCCCATCAGATATTTCCTATGAGTTGTAGGAGATACAGGAAACCTAGGAAGGCGTGAATTATGATCAGCCCCATCATCACGTCCGACAACCTTCCGTGCAAATCCTTCGTCCTTGCGAATGACTCGCCAGCAGCCTTCCTTGAGCTTGCCCTTCTACCCAAAATCCACAGGTAAGTCATCAATAAAAGGCCTAGTAAACCCCCCCACCCATGGAAATGACCAGGCATCAGGTCATCATACCCCACATCCTCGCCTGACAGATAGGCAGATACTAAACGAACCAGAAAGGCAAGGACAATCACTGCGATGACCAGACGAAAAAGACGCTCCCCCCCTATCTCGTGGCGCCTTAATTCGGAAGCCCTTTCTTGCCCCTTCATCTCCCGGCCCTTTTTCCTCCAATCTCGTTGCAAAATGAACTCCCTGATCACCAGTAGCGCGGCTATGGGGTGCAGTAGGAGGATCAGAACCAGTGCCAGGTCCATGTATCGTCGCTACATGATGAGGTCTTGAGTTCTCTCTTCCAAATGCCTACCTAACGAGGTTAGCATCACAGGATCCCATGGGGGCATTAGAGTCCGTCAGTATACTCCGGAGTGCTCTTGCATCCTTGTGTACCAACTGGAAACTACCTCGTGCTTCTCCACTATGTCGAACCCATTCAATCCCTGCATGGAACGAAGTATCCCGAAGTTGGCGAAGTCCGCTCCGTTGGGCTCTCCCTCGCCGAAGAAATCCCCCTTTATCCCAGTGGACATCTCGTCCAGTTGGTACTGGAGGTTCTCACGTGGAGGTAGTTCGAACATCTTCGCTCTGCTCCTTCCCACCATGCGCATGATGAATGCGCCCATCCATTTGTTGACTAGGCGACTCCCAAACGAGAAGTTGTCGACCTTGGTAACGTAGTCGAGGGCTCCGAGGGAGGTTCTGTAGGAGGTGTAGATCACCGCAACGATCGACTTCCCGAGAACCTTGTTAGAGAAATCCATCCATCGGTCCTGTTCGGGATCCTCGCCTTCCCGGGGGAACGAGTTGGCGCCCCTGGAGTCTATGTAGTGGAGGATGTGGTTAGAGTCATTCACTTGGGTTCCATCGACATCGATGAAAACTGGTACTTTGCCCCAGTTAGACCACTTAAGCTGGGTCTTGAAGGTAGGATCAACCTCGACTTTGGAGTAATCAATCCCTCTCGATCCAAGTATCGCCTTGACCTTGAAGCAGAAAGGGCAGGTCTCGAAGCAGTACATGGTCGGGAGGGCGTCAACCACCCTCTCTGGGACCAGAACCTCCTGCACTCCCGAAGTCGGCTCATCCAATTGGGCCCCTTCCATAGCCAACCGCGTAATCGCGCGCTTGTGAAACCATCGAACCATCATTTTCACTGACGTGTACCGTGCCAATCAGTTCGGCGAAACACCACTTCATATCCGTTTGAGTTTGCTTGAGGATATGGCAATCGAGGTGGTCTGGTTCAAGAGGGACTTGAGGACATCGGACCACTCCCCACTCTCCGAAGCATCAAGCAGCAATCTTCCGGTTCTCTGTCTTTTCCTGGTAGAGCCTCAGAGGCTGGCACAGCCCGACTGCGATCCTATTCACATCGAGTGGGAACTCGACTGTGCGTACGAACTCAGGAAGAAGCTGGAGGCGACCGGGGCTAATCTCGACATCATGCACAATGACGCCCTTGAAGCGATGAAAGAGATTCATGGGAAGTACACGATTTCAAAAATTAGGAGTCACGAGGAGACTGGTACGGCATGGTCCTTCGATAGGGACAAGCGAGTAAGTGAATGGTGCATCGAGAACAAAGTCGAATGGATAGAGTACCCAAATAATGGGGTTATCAGGGGGATGAAGGAGAGGGATAAGTGGAAAACATCCAGAGATCGCAGAATGGGTCTGGATCTCCTGGCCCCTCCCAAGAGAATAGCAGGGGTTCAATCGAAGAATGAGAATGCAACCATGCGATCCATTGGCATTAGTAGAAGGCAGATTATTCACAGGCCAGTACCCGGGCAAGATGCTGCTATGGACGTTCTGAGGAGCTTCCTGAGCACCCGAGGAGAGTCATACAGATGGTCTATGTCCAGCCCCTCCCTGGCAGTTGATAACTGCTCTAGACTGGCGCCATATTTCAGCACGGGATGCATCTCCATTAGGCGTGTGGTTCAGGCGACTTCCTCGAAGATGAGACGTCTGAAGGAGGCTAGGTCGAGAGGAGAGGATGTAGGGGGTTGGCTTCAGAGCCTCTCCTCCTTCCAGAGTCGGCTAGCCTGGCACTGTCACTTCATGCAGAAACTAGAGATGGAACCAACCCTAGACACACGTGCTCAGAACCCCCTGATAGATAGGAGCATGAACAGGGAGATGGACGAAGAGAGGTTTCGAGCATGGTCCGAGGGAAAGACAGGATGGCCATTCTTCGATGCGTGTATGCGGAGTCTAATTGCTACTGGCTGGATTAATTTCCGTATGAGGGCGATGATGATGTCTGCAGCCTCGTACAACCTCTGGCTACCTTGGAGGGAGGCGGGGCTACATCTTGCTAGACATTTCTTGGACTATGAGCCTGGAATCCACTGGTCCCAAGTCGGCATGCAGTCCGGTACTACCGGAATCAACACCGTCAGAGCATACTCGGTAATCAAGCAAGGCAGGGATCACGACCCCAAGGGGACATTCATCAGAAATTGGGTATCTGAGATGGGAAGTGTACCGGACAAATACATCCACGAACCTTGGAAGATGCCGCAAGAACTCCAGAGTGAGGTGGATTGCGTCATTGGAAAGCACTACCCATCGCCTATAGTTGACGAGGCATCAGCTAGGAAAGAAGGAGTCAGGAGGACCTACGCAGCAAGAAGCGGGGAGGAAACGAGGGAAGCCAGCAAGAAGGTGTATCAGAAGCATGGCAGTAGAAGACGACCAGCAGGCCGTCGGAGAGGAAAGGGAGCCAGGGATTCACGCCAGGCCAAACTCTTCTGATATTGAAAACCTGTAATCCTGACCTACCAATCAGTAAGTGACGATTGCACCGGTCTCCTTCCGAATGCAGGTTCCAAGACGGACAAATGCAAGTTTGACACTGCCCTAGATGCCGAATCCAGAGATGCTCCGGCAGATCCTATATCACTTCCAAAAGCATCGCCGATGAAAGAAACCCCGTCCTTGGTCACTACAGATCCAGGTCCCGAAGAAGCCCTGCTGTATCGCCACTTGTGAGCCTTCCAACCCTCTCCAGAAATGCCTATTGAGTCTGTGATAATTTTCGATAACGAGAGCTTGTCCTGGTCAATCAACCGGCCACTCATCTCTGTGGATAACTCCACCATCGCAGTCGAGCTCCCCAAATCATGGATTCTGAAACCCTCTGGTGCTTCCTCGGGAATTGAATCGCAGAATCCCCATGCAACAATACTGGGGATGCTTTCGCCATCGATTTCTATACCCAAGTCGGTTGATATCTCCGAAGCCTGCTCTACTGGAACGGCCACAATCACCCTATCGTATCTGCAAACTTCCCCATCTCCCTCGGACTCAGTGGTAACTTGTATCCCCTCCTCCATAATCTCCAACCCGGACACCCTGCTGCCGAGGCAGATGGACGACCCTTCAGACAAGTGCTTCAGAAGCTCCGGGAGGGGGGCGTCGGGGACCAGCGAATCTCCCTCGCGTCTAACCAATCCCAGCCTAGCCCACTCATCTACGAATCTATCCATCCACCTTGGTATGGAGTCAAGGGCTCTTGCTCCCAGATGAATTTCGGTACCCTCATCGGTCTGCCAACCGGTCAGCCTGCCCCCTATCCGGGAACCCTTGTCCCAAACTGTGACATTGTGACCTAGATCGGAAAGCAGCCTCGCAGCGAACATTCCCGAGAGGCCTCCGCCGACGACACCTATGTCCATGGAAACCCCCATCGTAGCCTTGTTAGTCAACTCCTCGTAGGCGGTCATGTCAATACGATTCACATGGACATGAGTGGGCCTCTTCCTGACCTTCCCCATTATTGGATCAACGGGCCCAAAGGCCCTGTCGAACAGGCCGAAGCACCATTGGACCCCCGCAATGGAACTTGGGTCCCTGCCGTCGAGTGCGAATCTGTCATTCATCTCCAGGGCCAGATGCATTGCCTCCTCTGCATCCTCCCTCCATCCGGCAAATGCCTTCCCCCATGTCATTCGTACGTTGTTGTGCATGGTTCCATGCCTGAGGAGTCCCGTCTGTGCAGAATCCCAAAGGCGGTCGCCGGACTTCCCCCTCTCGAGCTCGATCGCGGACAACTCCGAGAACCCCGGGCCCCTGTCGTTCCACGATGCAATTGCCCATCCGGGGATATTGGCCCAATCATCCGGATTGTCCTTAGCATGTACGTGGTGTTGCGCGTGCTCCCTGAAAACGAGCATCTCATCCAGGAACTTCTCGGCCCCCTTGCCCCCTATTGAAGAGGCGTCTCGAACCATTCTGGTCGTGGATATCATACCGTAGTGAATCCAGGGGGACATTCTGCTGACCCCATCGCTCAATGCTGCGTTATTCCTCTTCATGTGGTAGCTCCTTATCCCTGAATCGCACCAATTCTCCCAATGCTCTATCGCGTACGAAGAACCCCCGGTGACCCCAGTAACTGCAACAACGGTTGGGTCGATTTCACACTTGGAAAGGAGCTCCGCCCCTCCGTCCTTAGACAATTCCAGACGAACATCAACGGGATCGAAGGGAGGAGTCCAGGACTCTGGCATCCTCCTGACCTCTTCCCTGACTATGGGCCAATTTCTTCCTACCCTTGCCCGCATTTGATCATCTGTTGCCTTCCTGAATTTGAAAGGCCTGTCTAGAGACTTCCCAAAAACGGGCCTTGGCAGTACGCAGTGGGAGTCTACCTCTATTAGGCAGCAGACCTCGCTTACTTTCTCTCGCTAGGTCAACTAGGCATGGTCCCCTGTTACCTTCTCTGGAAACGTGCACAAGGTGATCGACGCGGAGGGACTCCGCTCTGTCTGCAACGTCCGCAGCACCTTCGAGCAGGAATCTGTGGTGTCTGTATGATGCGTATTGGTACCTCTCATCAATTCCATGGTATACCAGGAGGGGCACTCCTAGATAATTCGCTGCAAGTCTCGCAGTATCGAAAGTGGGGCATTCGTCAAGCCTGATTGCCGTGCGCATCCAATGTACGACGTAAGAAGGCCGGACATCTATCTCAGATCTTGCAATGCACCTCTCCCTCAAGTGCTCCGGAAGACCTAGGCTGTCCAGCATGGGATCAACATAAGCTCTGCACGATTGTGTCTCAGGATTCTAGAGAGATTGCTACAACCGAAGCTGGACCGGGATTTCTTGCTTTGCTTGCAGACTCAAGCTCGTTAACCCCGCAGGTCTGGGTGTCCCCCGGGAACTTGGCCTTGCCGTAGTAGTAAGAAGCAACGCAAGCGTACAGGTGCGTGCTTGCGATGGCTGACATCAGCATCTGCTCAATCAGTGATGTAGTGGTGGTCCAGGTGCCGAACAGAGCGGTTGCAAATCCTAGAAACGCCGCAACCAAAGATGCCAGCACTGCGAAGTGCATCGCCAGTGCGTTTAGCTCAGGCCTTGAAACCGAAACAGCCCCAGCGATCATCAGTACGATACCGAACAATGTCGGGAACAGGGCGGTCAGGTAGTCAGTGAAGCCATAGAAACCAAGGCCCAGAGTTGCCATAAGCACTCCAGCCAGAATCGTGACTTGGGGTATTGTAAATCCAGAGATGGTGTATCTTTGCATAACATTGCCATCTCCGTCCAGTATATTATATCCTGTTTTGCTTCAATCGCTATTTTCCCATTATCTCAATCGGATGTAGGACATGTTAGTAAGGTTCTATTCAGGGTTTCCACGCATTCTGGATAGAGAATCCCCAGAGAACATCCTAAGGATGGCTAATCCGAGCAGACCACTCAGGGTGAATAGGACCATCGCCGAGACTCCCTCCGAGGAGATGGCAACTCGTATGATTACGGTAGACAGAACGAAACCCGTGTTCCTGGCCAGATTCCCGAAATCAGTGTAGAACCAATACGAGACAAGCAATATCAGAATGTCTGCCAAAATGAGGAAAGTAAAGAAGTCAAGGAAGAATATCACCCTACTAACAGAGCCGCCTCCATCTTGAACCGACGCAATCCATGTGAAGAAGGAATAGGCCGCTGTTAGTAGGAATACAATCAGCATGAAATTGGCAACGAACCGCTTAGATTCGACGAAAACTGCAATATCCCCAGACATATCGCCAGACTTGGTCGAATTATCGCTTATTCTGAAATAGGTCAGTGAGGTGTAGAAAAGGGCCAGGAAGGCTGCGCACTCAACCAACAGGAAGCCTAGGTCCGAGCTTATTTCCCAACCCTCCGTGCCCTCAACCTCGGAGAGCCGTTTCAGAATGTCCCGTACGACTAACAGAGTTGCTATCTCATACTGCTTGCCAACCGAGGAGGAGAACGAATCTGGAATCGTCCTAATCAGTTGGTAGACCTCATACACAAGAAGTATGGAGAAGGGAGTATAAAGGCTCGAAAGAGGGGAGCTGACCAGCTCCGAGGCCTCTCCCGTTATCGATATCCTCCCTGTGGTGTCGAGGGCCCATAACCCAATGTGGAGGAAAAATCCCACCACCGCAGAGACTATCGCGGCCTTGCGAATTCTATCCTCTGCTTCGTCCCCCATGCATAGGTCGAAGATGGCTTTGTTCCACTTTAGCATGAACCCGCCCGGAAAACCGCATATTTAGTAATGAACCTAAATTTTGGAAACAATAAACCCGATAATTCTGGTTATGCACAACTTCAATTGTCTCGAGCATGACTCAAAATCATGGAGCAGAAGTCACTGGGCTCTTTGAACTGGGTAAGCCGTTTTGTCGATGAAACTCCGGGGGACGGGGTGACCGGTAGAGGCCCTAGGCAAGTACCGGGTGCCTGCTGGTCTAAGGTTGACCCAGAGGCGATGCCACATCCGGTGCTGAGGATGTGGTCCGAGGAGATGGCTAACGAGCTAGGCCTCAACGTCGCGGAGGAGGGTCTGCTCGGTGGAAACGGCAAGGTTGTGGGGATGGTTCCCTATGCCCAGAGGTACGGAGGCCATCAGTTCGGCAACTGGGCCGGCCAACTTGGAGACGGCAGGGCGATAACCCTCGGGGAGGTTGACACGGGGGAGGGCGTGCTAGAGATGCAGCTGAAGGGCTCGGGCAAGACTCCATACTCGCGATTCGCGGATGGACGGGCCGTCCTACGCTCATCCATTCGGGAGTTCCTGTGTAGCGAGGCCATGCACCACCTCGGTGTTCCGACCACTCGGGCGCTATCCCTGGTCACCACTGGCGAGGAAGTGATGCGTGACGTGATGTACGATGGGAGGCCAGCACCCGAGCCGGGTGCGATTGTGTGCAGGGTGGCTGAGAGCTTCATCCGGTTCGGCAGCTTCCAGATTCATTCCATGACAGGGGATCAGAAGACTCTTCGCGCACTGGTAGACAACACCGTGAGGCAGCACTTCCCGCACCACTCTTCGAACTCAGACCAAGGCCTGGTAGAGTGGCTGAAGGAGGTTGCCGACAGGACCGCATTCACGATCGCCCACTGGATGCGAGTGGGCTTCGTGCACGGTGTGATGAACACCGACAACATGTCAATCCACGGGTTAACCATAGACTACGGCCCCTACGGCTGGTTGGAGGGCTTCGATCCCGACTGGACTCCGAACACTACCGATTCCAGTACCAGGAGGTACAGGTACGCCCAGCAGGGCGAGGTCGGTGCGTGGAACTTCGCTCGACTTCTGGAGTCGATTTCCCCACTGATGGAAGAGCCCAAATCCCTGTACGAGGTCCTGGATTCATACTACGATTCTTACAGGGGGCACAGTAGCCGCATGTGGGCCGAGAAACTCGGGCTCGACGGGTTTCAGGAGGGAGATGGGGACCTAGTCACTGAATTGACATCAGTTATGCAGTTGACCGAGACTGACATGACCATACTCTTCAGGACGTTATCTACTATTCAAGAACCGGAGTCCAACCATCTGGCCCCTGCCTTCTACAAAGAGGAGGAAATCCCGCAGAATGAGTGGAACTCCTGGTTGGACAGGTGGTGGGACAGGGTGGACGGCCGACCTGACAGGGAGTCGATGCTGAGTGCCAACCNGTACGTCTTGAGGAACTGGATGGCTCAACTAGCAATCGATGCAGCCGAGAAGGAAGACTACTCAGTGGCAACACAACTCCACGAGATGCTGAAGAAACCGTACGAAGAACAACCCGGGAATGAGAAAAAATGGTTCACTAGGAGGCCAGAGTGGGCTAGGAACCGAGTAGGCTGCTCAATGTTGTCATGCTCCAGCTGAACCCAGTCAGACTATCCCCAAGGACAGGAATTTACGTCATCAGAAACCCAGTCCTTCCAAGTCTACGTCACTGTTCATGTTGACTCTTACTGGGAATGCGAGAGTCACGCCGTCCTCCTCGAACCTCCTGAGTATCTCAGTGACGAAGAACGACTTGGATGGCCTCATCTTTCTCGCATTGTCAACATAGTAGCGAATCTCCATCACTATCTCCTGATCTCCAAAACCCCTCAGTACGACCTCCGGTGGCTTGGGCTTGCTCACAATGTCAGGATGGTTGTCTGCGATGTCCTTCACTATCTCCTCAGCCTTGGTGACGTTAGACCACGTGGCAGTAAGGCCTAGGCGGATTCTGACTCTTAGTTCCATGTCGGAGCTATGGCTGAAGTTAGCCACTGCATCCTTGGTTAGCAGCTTGTTCGGGATGGTCAGCAGAACTCCGTCTGTAGACCTAACTCTAGTGGTTCTGAGGCCGATGTAAGTCACGTCCCCCCACTTCGAGTAAGTTCCCCCCAGACTCTTCGGAAGTAGTATCCTCTCGCCCTCCCTGAATGGCCTGTCAATGATGATGAAAACCCCTGCGATAACGTTCTCCACGGTGTCCTGGGCTGCGAAGGCTACTGCGAGCCCGATGAATCCCAAGCCGACCACCAAGCCGGTAACGTTGATCCCGAACTCGTCAGCTGCGGTGAGGATCACCAATGCCCAAAGCGCAACTCCGGCTATCCTGTAGAGGAAGTTCTCGAGCCCCTCATCGAAGTCGACGTTATCCATCAGCTTCCTCATGTAGGCCTTTATGACTCCTATCAGGGGTATGCCCACGACGAGAATCAGCACCCCAGAAGCAGGTCCAGCAGAAAGGGAGTCAGAAAGGCAGGAGAAGCTAGGCTCCAATTCGTTTGGGAAGTTTTCGAGACATCCAGACATAAAATACGCTACAGAAGGAGGCACAATAGGTTACCGATTAGTTTTCCCTCCCCGAGCGTTCTAGGATGTATGACATGCTGACTCAGCAGCACCCATCGCATGAACAACTAGGGCCACAAGGGTCACAGTTACAGCAGTCACAAGGCATGATGTTTGGAATGCAGATTATTATTTAGAGGTATTCAGATTAATATCTCTAAATTCGGGATTAGGTTGTGTCAGAGGGAGAGTCGCCCCTCCCTCTGATTTTCGTGTCATTGTAGTGTGCGTTGTCATCACGCCAGTATTCCGCCTAGAAGTCCCTGTAGGAACCACCAGATGTCCATTGTTTCTCTCAACATAAGGTCAGTCATCTACCTGGGGGCTATCAAGACGTGTATCCATTGCGCCTTAGAAAAAAAACACGCCTTGATAACCTATACGTCCATCGTATAACTTATGATTAGAATGATATTGACATTGATGGTTGGGTCATACGCTGGTATTGCTATCAGCATAATGAGCTTCTCAGCCTTCCTGGCGTGAGCGATGCGGAGAGGGTGAGAGCCTCCCTAGCGAATGCTAGGTGCGAGCCAACACAAAACTCGGTGATTGGGATTCGCGCAGGCACAACAAATAAGGCCTGTTCCTATGAATCAAATCTATGCCTCCTGTGATGTGTCCACGTTGTCATACAAAGCTGGAGGATAGAGGGGAGTGGTGGAGTGGAAGCGCCTGCGGGTGCGGGAAATGCATGGGAATACTCGCAGACAAGAACTGGTTGGAAAGTAACATGGACCAGGGCGACTACACGAGGCTGAGGGCGAGAGTGTTCACCGGCTCACCGGCAGGAATACTCTGCCCGCATTGCCTAACCATTCATCCACAACGCCCGGTTGAGATGTCCAAATTCACGGTTTCCCCCGGTGGGAGAAGCTACGAGGTCGATGGTTGCCACAATTGCGGATCGATGTGGTTTGACCAGGGCGAGCTGGAGCCATACGAGGAGGGGGGAGCAGGTGATCCTTCTATCGTTGGGGCTAGGAACAAAAAGGACCCCGTGGAAAAAGTGGGAGATCCCATTAACGCTGGAACGGCGGCTGGTGATGTCGCTGGAACGGCTGGTGAAGTAGGACTTGGGATCCTTGATTTGTTGGCGGCAATTCTCACTGGATTCTAGGCCATGGTACAGATGTCCCAGTATCGCGTCCCGAGAGTCGCAAAGTTGCTAACATTAATTTAGTGAAATTTTATCCTTAAGTCGTGGCAAAGAGCTCTTCGCAGTGGTGGCAGGATGAAGAAAATAATGATGGAGGGGGCTCCAACCAAGCCCCACTCGGTCCGATCAGTAATGGTGTAACAGCATTGGACGGCAGACCACCAGAGAAGAATAGGCTGACTGCAGGCATTCTGGCACTATTGGTGGGCGGTTTCGGCGTTCACAAATTCTACCTGGGTTACAACAACCAAGGAATCATCTTGCTTCTGATGTCAACGGTAGGGATGCTCCTCGTCCTCCCGCTTTTCGCATCTGCAATAATCGCACTCTCAGAAGCTGTAATCTATCTCACAACGAGCGATCAAAAATTCTACGATACCTACGAGGCCAACCAGAAATTATGGTTCTAAATTCGGCCGGCAGAATTCTAATATTAGTACGCCACCTTGTGACACATGCAAATCAGCGAGATACTCTCGCAATCGAAAGACATCCATCAATGGATAGTAGAAAAAAGAAGGACAATCCATCGCCATCCCGAGTTGATGTACGAGGAATTCGAAACCAGCAGGCTAGTTCAAAGTACCTTGAAAGAGTTGGACATTCCATATGAAAAGGACATAGCGATAACAGGAGTTGTCGGTCTCATCGGGAATGGCGGTGACCCATGTATCGCACTCAGGGCGGATATGGACGCCTTACCCATCCACGAAGAAGCAGATGTGGATTTTAGAAGTGAAATTGATGGAAAAATGCATGCCTGCGGCCATGATTGCCACACTGCAATGCTTCTTGGGGCAGCAAAAGTCCTGAAACAAAACGAACAAGCAATAGAAGGCACAGTCAAGCTGATATTCCAACCCGCAGAAGAAGGGGGAGCAGGTGGTAAGATGATAAGGGAGCAGGGGGTTTTGGAGGACCCCGAGGTGAAACAAATCTTCGGATTGCACGTCACCGACCAACTACCCGTGGGATCCCTCGCATCCAGAGAAGGCACCCTATTGGCAGCCACTTCATCAATCAAGATTTTAGTCAAAGGAAATGGAGGCCATGCAGCCATGCCCCACCTCACGGTACTGCGACGAATGTTATTCCCCCGACAATGGAATTACAAGGCACGATAAGATCGCTGACCAGCGAGGGCATTACCCAATTGCAGAACAGAGTCAAGGAGGTAGCCGAATCGATATCTCTTGCCAATCGGTGCGAGGCTGAGGTGACGTTTCCGGGCAACGATTTCCCGCCCACCGTAAATGATGCTGAATGCTGGGAGTTGAGCAAATCAGCATCGGAAGAAATCCTCGGACAAGGCATGGTCGAAGAAATGGGCCCGATAATGGGCGGGGAGGATTTCTCGTACTATACCGAAGTGATACCCGGGTGCTTTTCTTTCATAGGGGTCGGCAATCCAGAGAAGGAGGGATATGGCGTGCACCACCCCAAATTCAAGGTAGATGAGGACGCTCTGTCACTGGGAACCGCCATTCACGTCAATACTGCATTCAATGCTTTGAACGGCGTTGGGGGGGTTTAGCCCAGATGGTTAGTTTGGAGGATGTTGAAAGGGCCCAGCAAGAGTGGGGCGATGGGATCGTTGGGATCTCCGAAGCCCACAGTAATGGCGGCGACTACGTAGGAATCGCAACTAATCACATCAATACGCTGTATGCGTATCAGATCGAACCAGTCATGTTCAAACCTACCTTGGCCGCGATAGATCAGTTCCGCCCTACTTTCGAGTCCGCCTTGTCCTACTTCGTCGCATCGAACAATGCTTGCCCCGAGGACGAAGGTTTTGCGATAAAAGGCTGGACAAACGTGAGGTTCGAGAATCACAAGGTGGCCACCGACGGAAATAGGGCCTTTGCAATGGGGAACTATTTCTTCACCGATACTGAAGGAACTGAAGTCAAGGTTGAGTATACCTTTGGCTATATCGAGGATGAGGATTCTAACCTCAGAATCCAGCTCCATCACTCTTCTGTGCCCGCCGCTACAAATTGAGCCTACCCTCTGGTACGCCGGCGACTCATAGGGGTGTATCTGAGCGGTGGCAGAAGGACTCTAAGCAGGAATATGACATTGGGTTTATTCCTAACCATTCCCTAGCAATAGTATGAAAGCAAGCGCATTGGCAATATCCCTGATTCTAATTCCAGCGTATTCAAAACGGTAGTCGTGACAAGCATGCTTCAAGGAGAAAAAATCCTAGTTTCGGAGCACTCAATACCAGAATATAATGGAATTTATACAATTCAAGACAATGAAATTAATGGAAAACCATGGTTCAAAAATAACTCAGGGTGTATTCTGTATTTCTACAATGCGAATTCGGGGGGAGGGCCCTCATGGAGTTTGGATGACCGTCCTCAAGACGGAACTAATGATTGGTTTAGGGGTGGTTGGATAGAACCACCGAATTCAGGTGGTCCACCTTTGGGAACCAGAAGATGGGAAGGGGCTGGAACAATAAAAATGGAATCCGCCTCAACACCAGATGAATCTGGTGAACCCTCCTTGAATTCTGACCATAAATACGTCTTTGCCCGTGAGGAGGGGGGATGGCACTGGCACGACGAACGTGCTCGAGCAATGGGAGGGAACCTCGCATCAATCACTAGTGCGGAGGAGAACGAACAAGTCACTAGAATCGCCAACGGTAATGTCGTGTGGATTGGTGGAATCAGGAAAGGGAGTGGCAATGGGCCTGGTGCTAAACACTGGTACTGGTCTGACGGCCGGCCTTGGACTTACACTAACTGGCATCCTGGCGAGCCGAACAACTATGGAGGGGTAGAAAATAGAGTGCAACTCGGTTTGAGTGCCGCCAGAACGTGGAACGACGTTCATGAGGGATGGAGCGGTCCTGCAGTCTACGAGCTTTCAGCAGAAACCTCACCTGCAACAACTTCAGTGGAGGAGAAGTTCGAATTCGTCCCCGTAAGTGACTACGATGAGGTATGGAACGACAGTGGTTCCGGCGCAAACCAAGACGTCTCTGTCTGGAGGCCACGCGTTCCTGCAGGGTGCCATTTGATCGGTATGACCGCCAAGAACGGCCACTCGCGTCCAACCTTCCCGACACTGGTCATTCGTGCTGGGGGTAGAGACATCGCACCGCCCGAAAGGTTCGATCTAGTATGGTGGCAGGAACGCGGCAGACGTCGCTTCTGGTGCTGGCGACCTATACCCCCAGCGGGCTATGTGTCACTTGGCGACGTGGGGACAACTAGCGAAACCCCTCCCTCACACAAGGACGTGGCCTGTGTTGCTTTGGCCTGCCTCAGCCCGAACAGGCAACCCTTGGGCGGGCAGATATGGAACGATAGAGGCGGTGGTGCACCGAAAGACGCGGCATTCTTTGAGCAGCCAGGAGGTACAGGACTCTTCCGATGCTTCGACAACTCCCCATACAACTCAGGCGACCAACGGGATTGAGATTTTGGAAGCAGTAGTGGGCAAGCCCGTTCGTTTCAGAATCAACGACCCTCCGAGCAGCAACGATGCCTGGGTTGGAATCTATCACCCAAGTTCGAGTGACCAGGAAATTGGGAAGCAGAAGCAGCAATGGGAATGGCTCAGGGACTTAGACGTGAACAACGCATCATTGACCGAGAAATACGAAGGCAATTGGAGCATACGCGTATTCTCAGATGGCGGATACAGGTTACACGAAAGAAAAGACTTCGCAGTCAAGCAGAAACATGTCGCAACAGGACGGGCTCGAGCACGTTCGAACAAGCGTCCTGTGATCGCCGCATTCGTGACCGGAATGTTCCTGTTCGGTATCGGTTTACCGCTTCTCATCGTAGGATCTACATCCACGAGCGAGGACAGACTCGCAATGATAATTCCGGGCGCGATTTCGTTAGGTGTTGGCTCATTCTCGATATTAGTTTCCGCGATAGGGGGCTTGTCTTTGGGAGGGAAATCTGTGTCAACTCAAAATACTGAGTCGACAAAACCGGTTCAAAATCCCAGCATCGAGATACTGGAGGCAGTCGTAGGAGAGCCCGTACGATTCAGAATCAGGGGCCAGGCCAATGACAATGATGCATGGGTTGGCATCTACCCCTCTAGCTTGGAGGACAACGACCACGGGGAAGAGGGGGATCGTTGGAAATGGCTGAAAGACATAGACTTGGACAGTGCATCGTTCCCAGAGCAATCTGAAGGCAGGTGGAGCATTCGGGTCTTCAAAGACGGCGGGTATGCCGTGGTCAGCCGTGTAGACTTCGACATCTTACCAAAAAAGGAGAGATGGTGGGAGGATTGACCGGGGTTTCATAGCATGGTAGATCTGTGTCCTGCCTTCCTGGAGAAGAGTGACTATCCCCTGGCTCTTAGGAGTGGGAATATTGCGGGAACACTCTCCCTGTAACTCTGGTATTCGGGATCATCGCCCCACTTGGACAGTGCCCTCCTATCCAGTATGGGTATACCACTGACCTTGGTCAGTAGCAGGTAGACGAATATCGGAGATACCCAAGCGACCCACTCGAATCCCTCCAGGCAAGACACGCCGAAGACCGCAATCCCAGTCCAGAGAAGGGTCTCCCCCAGATAGTTAGGGTGCCTGCACAGAGACCAGAGGCCCTGATCTATCCACCTTCCTTCATTCTCCGGATCGGAGTTGAACCTGGTCTTCTGCGAGTCCGCAAGCACCTCGATCCAGAAACCGAGAATCCAGATCGCAAGCCCTATTCCTGTCTCTTATACACATC
>LUMT01000321.1_pt1 | contig 20971 bp, 20 predicted proteins | sample 729741 | NCBI WGS metagenome assembly LUMT01 (sample SAMN03860299, study PRJNA289734) | marine metagenome | biome: seawater column; feature: ocean; material: water; isolation source: Red Sea water column Station 192 - depth 50m | place: Saudi Arabia: Red Sea | collected 2011-10-15 | depth 50 m
TACTGTTCTTTTAAAATCTTCAATTAAACCATCCCAATCATTTTCATCTAAGTCAGTGTCTAACAAAACACCTTTTGTTAATTTATAATTTTCAATTAATTCTTCAAAATGATAACTCTCTACACCCATCACAACGTTTCCATACATTTGAATAAATCGTCTGTAACTATCTTTGGCAAATCGCCCATTGGAAGTTTTCAAAGCTAACGCGTTTACTGTTTTATCATTTAAACCTAAATTGAGAATTGTATCCATCATTCCTGGCATAGATACTCTAGCACCCGATCTAACCGATAATAACAAAGGATTTTTTAAGTCTCCAAATTTTTTAGAAACATCTTTTTCTATATTTTTTAATTCTTTTTTAATTTGAGAAATTAAATTTTTATTCAATTTTTTCTTATCTTTATAAAAAATCTCACAAACTTTAGTAGATATTGTAAAACCAGGAGGAACTGGCAAACCCATTCTGCCCATTTCAGAAAGATTAGCACCTTTGCCACCTAAAAAATTTTTTGGATTTTTACTACTTCTAGATTGTTTCGAATTAAAGTTTAATATGAGTTTCGTCATTAGCTAGACTCGATTAAAGAAAAGTTAACATAATTGTCGAATGTTTTACACATACAAAATTTTCATCATTATTAATACTAGAAAAATATTTCCTCAATTCATTAATTTTTTTAAATAAATTTTTTTCAAGCTCAGTTTTAAAAATACCAGGGTCGGTTGTATTAGATAATTCAATTTTATCTTTTTTTAATTCACTTTCTAGAATATTTGATGCTCTTTTATAGCTTGAAATAATATCAATTCCGTTTTGTTTATTTATTATTTTATTTAAATTTTTTGCTTTATTAAAAATAATTACAGATTGATCTAAGTTAGAAGAACTTATTGAAGCTTGTATTATATCGTTTCGGATATTTTCCTCCTTCATATAATATTTCAATCTCTCTAATAGAAAATCTAGTAATTCTTTTTGTAAAGATTTATTCTCAAATTCAAATCCTTGATCCTGATACAAACTTGAAGAATAATTTATTAAATCTCTAATTTTAAAATCTTTTTTATTTTCAATTATAATTCTAACAATCCCTAATGCTAATCTTCTTAAGGCAAAAGGATCCTTGGAACTTGTTGGTTTTTGGTTTACACCAAAAAATCCAACTAAAGTATCAATCTTGTCAGCTAAGGATAAAGCAATGCTATAAGGTTTTTTTGGAATTTTTGTTCCAGATCCAACGGGTAAATATTGCTCACTAACAGCAAGTGATATTTCTTTATCAAAACCTTGCTCATTTGCAAAATAACCTCCCATAATTCCTTGAAGTTCTGGAAATTCACCAACCAATTCAGATAACAAGTCTACTTTGCTTATCGATGCTGATAATTCTACTTTTTCTTTGCTAATTAATAACTCATCAGAAATAATAGCACCAAGCTTTCTCATTCTTTGAGCTTTATCAAAATAATTTCCAAGACCTTTGAAATAATTCATTAATTTTAAATCAGAAATTTTTTTGACCATGTTTTGAGCTTTATCTTTCTGCCAGAAAAATTCTGCATCACTTAATCTTGCTTCAACTACTCTTTCATTTCCTAATTTAATTAATCCTTTTTTATCTTTATTGTTTGCTACTACCAAAAATTGATTTGTAATGTTTCCTTTTTTATCAAAAGTAGGAAAATACTTTTGTCCATTTTTTTAAAAAAATTTTTATATGTTTTAAAGTCTGAAAATAGTTTTTTCTTTTCTTCAAATTCTTTATCTATAAATGTCGAGTTAGATGAAATGAAATGATGAAATTTAAAATTTAGTTTTTTTTTATCAAAGATGGATAAGATAGATTTTAACGGCCTACCCCATAATAGTTCATAATTTGACCATTTCATTGACTTTTTCCATTGAATTTTATTCAGTATTTGAGGTATGGCTCCTTCTAATAATGTATGAGTATCTAATTTTTTTGATCTAGTTTTATAAAAATAGAACTCACCTTTATCTGTTTTTTTTATAAACAATTCTTTTTTTGAAACACCATTTGATCTCACAAATCCCTCCAACGCAGCATCTGGAGACTTTGTACTCGGACCTTTTATTTCCTCAGATTTTAAAACTATCTTCTTTTCAACTCCCTCAAACAAAATTAATAACCTATTGGGTGTTGAGTAAGACGAACTTTTTTTAAATTTAATAGATTTTTCTAAAAAAAATTCATTAAAACTTTTTAGTAAATTTTCTCTTAAATTTTTTTGTAAATTTGAAGGTATTTCCTCACTAAACAATTCTAAGAAAAATTCAGACATTATTTTTGACTATCTAACCAAATACTAGCAGCTGATTTTGTAATATCTCTTATTCTTGCAATATATCCTGCTCTTTGAGCAACGCTAATTGCTCCACGTGCATCTAATATATTAAATACATGACTTGCTTTTAAACATTGATCATAAGCTGGTAGTGAAATTTTTTTTTCAACTAACGACTTTGCTTCCAACTCGTGCATATCAAACATTTTAAAAAGTGACTCTACATTTGCATGTTCAAAATTATATGCCGAAAATTCTCTCTCAGCTTGATGAAATACTTCTTTATATTTTACACCATCATCATTCCATAACAGGTCGTAGACATTTTTTTGCTGCTGAATAAACATACATATTCTTTCTAATCCATATGTAATTTCTACAGAAACAGGTTTGCACTCAAATCCTGCCATCTGTTGAAAATAAGTAAATTGAGTAATTTCCATGCCATCACACCATACCTCCCAACCAAGACCAGCAGCACCCAATGTTGGACTTTCCCAGTCGTCTTCTACAAATCTAATATCATGATCTGAATGATTAATTCCTATAGATGATAAACTATTAAGGTAAAGTTTTTTAATATTTTCAGGTGAAGGTTTTATAAGAACTTGAAACTGATAATAATGTTGAAGTCTATTTGGATTATCTCCATACCTTCCATCTGTGGGTCTTCTTGATGGCTGCACATATGCTGTCTTCCAAGGTTTAGCCCCTAATGACCTCAATGTCGTTGCTGGATGAAATGTGCCTGCTCCTACTTCCATGTCATAAGGTTGGAGAACTACACATCCTTTTTTACTCCAAAACTTTTGAAGATTTAAAATTGTATCTTGAAATGTAAGAATTTTCTCTTTTGATTTAGAAACCATATCTTTGCCAGATTGATCTTTCATCTAAAATATTTGCAAATTGGTCAATATGATTTGAAGATGAAAGTTTTTGACTTAACCACCCTTTTGTTTTTTCAAATTTTTTAATTACAACATCTTCACCATACTTTTCTTTTAAGATTTCATGTGCATCTCCTATGCCATCTATTAATCCTAATTTCTTAGCTCTTGAACCTGACCAAAATTCACCAGAAAATAATTCTACTTCTGTTTTATTTAATTTTGCTCCACGACTTTTTTCAACAACATTTATGAAATCTTGGTGTAAATCTAATTGAATATTTTTAAGTCTTTGAATATCTTCTTCCTTTTCTTCCATAAAAGGATCAAGTGTGCTCTTATTCTTTCCAGCTGTGTGAACTCTTCTCTCAACACCTATTTTCTTGATTAATTCAGTAAAACCAAATGATGAATATATAACCCCTATAGACCCAATAATTGAACTTGAATTTGCATAAATTTCATCTCCAGCACATGAGATAAGATATCCCCCAGATGCAGCAACATCTTCTGCAAAAAAAATAACTTTCTTATTACTTTTTTTAGCTTGCTGACGAATAAAACTATAAATTAAATGTGACTGTACAGGTGAACCTCCTGGAGAATTGATTGATATTGCTACTGCAGCAGCTTTTTTTAGTGAAAAAGCTTTTTTAATAATTTCTTCCTGTCCTGCAAAATCAATACCTTGCTTAAATTTACCAGCATTACCAATGACGCCATTTAATTTAATATGTGAAACAATTTTTTTCTTTTTTAAAAAGGAGAACATATTTATCTCTTACAGAATATTTAGTTGATTATAAAGACTACTTATAATTGAAGAAATAGGTGCGTCAAATGATAAGTAATAAATATAGCTTATTTATATTAATTTAAAATTAATATGGGAACTGTAGTACAGCTTAAAAACCAGATAAATAATTCATATTTCCAATTGAGGGATTCTGTTGAAGAAAAACTAGCTTTAACTGAAGAAAGAATAAAATCCAAATTAACTAGTGATGTTCAATTAGTTCAAAAAATGACTAATTATCATATAGAGACTGGTGGCAAAAGACTTAGGGCTTTATTAACATTAGGAAGTGCTAAGTTATGTGGTTACTCAAAAGGTTCAAGAGACGTAAATTTAGCAGCTTGTGTAGAACTTATTCACAGTGCAACTTTGATGCATGATGATGTTATCGATGAAGGTGAGATTAGAAGAGGTAAAGAAACTTTAAATAAAATTTGGAGCAATCATTCCTCGGTTTTAATTGGAGATTATCTCTTAAGTAGATGTTTTGAGATGATGGTTGAAGATGGAAACTTAGAGGTATTAAAATTATTATCATCAACTTCATCTAAAATTGCCCAGGGAGAAGTATTACAACTACAACATAATAATGAAGTTGATATGCTTGAAGAAACATATCTAAAAATTATCTCTGCCAAAACTGCAGAACTATTTGCTGCTTCAACAAAAGTAGGTGCAATTTTAGCTGAAGTAGAAAATAAAGAAAAGGATGCGCTAGAATTTTATGGAAGGAATTTAGGGTTAACTTTTCAAATTGCAGATGACACATTAGATTATAATTCTGAATTAAAGTTATTTGGAAAAAAAATAGGAAAAGATTTTTTTGAAGGAAAAGTGACTTTACCAATAATCTTGCTTTACCAAAAATTAGAAAACAATGAAAAAAATAAGCTAAAAGAAGTATTTAATAAAAAAGAAAGAACAAAAGAAGATTTTAATAATATTATATCTTTGATTAATAAATATAAGATTATAAATGAGTGCTACCAAAAAGCTCAGCACTATATTAATTTAGCATCAAATTCTTTAAGTGTGTTCAGGGATACTAAAGAAAAAGAAATTCTTAAAAAACTTACATCTTTCAGTTTAGCGAGAAATTTTTAAGGACTTAATAAAGCTTTATTCCATAATCCATTCTGGCTTTTTGTATAGAGTAATCTTTCATGAATTCTATTTTCTCCATCTAGCCAAAACTCTATATTTTGTGGATTTAAATTCCATCCAGACCAGTGTTTTGGTCTAGGAACTTTTGTTTCATCAGAATATTTATTTTTATATACCTTAATTGAATTTATCAATTCATCTCTATTTTTTAATTCTTGGCTCTGATTTGATGCCCATGCACCAATTCTACTTTCATATGCTCTGGAAGAATAATATTCATCTGCAACATCATCAGAAACTAATGATACAGTCCCGGTAATTCTGACTTGTCTTAAAAGACTTTTCCAATGAAAACACATTGAAGCGTTAGGATTTTCCTTTAGTTCATTACCTTTTCGACTATTTAAATTAGTGTAGAAAACAAATCCATCTTTATTAAAATCCTTAAGGAGCACCATTCTGACTGATGGAACATTATTTTTACTTGAAGTTGCTAGCGCAACTGCATTTGGATCATTTGGTTCAGTCTGTTTGGCTTTTTCCATCCATATTTCAAATAACTTAATTGGGTCATCTAAATTTAAAAAGCAGCTGTTGATACCAAGTTGGTTTTTTTCATTCATAATTTAAACAAAATAATCTATATAATATAAATAATGTCATTTAACACTTTTGGAAAGCTATTTCGTTTCACAACTTGGGGTGAATCTCACGGTCCTGCTATTGGCTGCATAGTTGACGGTTGTCCTCCAAACATAAATCTAGATGAAAAAGATATTCAATTAGAATTAGACAAAAGAAAACCTGGACAATCAAAATTTACCACACAAAGAAAAGAAGACGATAAGGTCCAAATACTTTCAGGTGTATTTGAAGGAAAAACTACTGGCACACCAATTTCTTTAATTATTTATAATAAAGACATGAGATCTAAAGATTATGGAAATATAAAAGATAAATTCAGACCAGGGCATGCGGACTTTACCTATTTCAAAAAATACGGAATTAGAGATTACAGAGGTGGAGGAAGATCTTCAGCTAGAGAGACAGCTTCAAGAGTTGCGGCTGGTGCTATAGCTAAACTAGTACTTCAAAAAAAATTAGGAAAAAAATTTAAAGTTATAGGTGCTGTAACTCAATTAGGAATCTTAGGATGTGATACGTCACAGTGGAATGATAAAATTATTTCAAAAAATCCATTCTTTTGTCCAGATAAGTCTATGATTAAGTTATGGGAAAAATATTTACTTGGTGTAAGAAAATCAGGGTCATCATGTGGTGCTGTAATAGAGGTTAGAGCAAGAGGTATTCCTGCAGGTCTTGGTGCGCCTATTTATTCAAAATTAGATTCTGATATTGCATCAGCGTTTATGAGCATTAACGCAGTTAAAGGAGTAAATGTTGGTGCAGGAATGAATTCTGCACAACTAAGTGGCGAGCAAAACTCTGACGAAATATCATCAAAAAATAATAAATTAAAATTTAACTCTAATAATGCAGGCGGTATCTTGGGTGGAATTTCTTCTGGGCAAGAAATAATAGCATCATTTGCAGTTAAACCTACATCTTCAATTTTAACTACAAGAAAAACTATTAATAAATTCGGAAAAAATACCACAATATCAGTTAAAGGGAGACATGACCCTTGCGTAGGAATAAGAGCTGTTCCAGTTGGAGAAGCTATGATGAATTGTGTTTTATTAGACCACTACCTAATGAATCAGGCTCAGTGCGGATAAATAATTAGTTTTTTACTACTCTAATTGAATCCTTATTAAATAAAACTTCTAAAACTTTTTTTGTAATTTGTGGACTATTAAGTCCAGCAATATCATACATATTTTTTGGATTATCTTGCTCTATGAATTCATCTGGAAGAGTCATGGATCTAAATTTTAACCCTTTATCAAATATCCCTTTTTCAGCTAATAAATTTTTAACATGGGAACCAAATCCTCCTATAGAACCTTCCTCAATTGTAATCATTAATTCATGTTCTCTTGCAGATTTTAAAATTAAATCTTCATCTAAAGGTTTTGCAAATCTGGCATCTATAATTGTTGTTGAAATACCCTTTGCTTTCAATTCTTCTGCAGCTACTTTACATTCCTCAAGTCTAGTTCCTAAGCTCAACAAACAAACTTGAGTTCCTTGCTGAATAATTTTTCCTTTACCTATCTCTATTTTTTCCTCTATTGAAGGAAGTTCAACTCCAATACCTGTTCCTCTTGGATATCTTATTGCACAGGGTTTATCATTAATATCAACCGAAGTATTAATCATTTTTATTAACTCAGCTTCATCACTAGCTGCCATCACGATAAAATTTGGTAAAGTTGACAAATAAGTAATATCAAAAGACCCTGCGTGCGTTGATCCATCTGCGCCAACTAATCCAGCTCTATCAATTGCAAATCTTACAGGTAGACTCTGTATTGCTACATCATGCACTACTTGATCGTAAGCTCTCTGAAGAAAGGTAGAATAGATAGCGGCATAGGGTTTATACCCTTCTGTTGCAAGACCTGCAGCAAAAGTAACTGCATGCTGTTCAGCTATACCAACGTCAAACATTCTTTTTGGAAATTCCTTGCCAAAGATATCCATACCGGTTCCACCTGGCATTGCTGCAGTTATTCCAACAATCTTACTGTCTTTTTTTGCATGCTTAACAAGTGTATTTGCAAAAACTTTTGTATATGCAGGTAAATTAGAACCACTTTTTTGTTGCTCTCCAGTTTCAACATTAAATTTTGATACTCCATGATAGTGATCGCTAGCTTTTTCAGCATAAGAATATCCTTTTCCTTTTTGAGTTTTAATATGTATCATAATTGGACCCTCATGCTTTGAGTCTCTAGCATTTCTTAAAATAGGGACAAGTGTGGAAAGATCATGTCCATCTATTGGTCCTGCATAATAAAAACCAAGTGAGCTAAATAGTGTTCCACCGGTGACAGCAGAACGAAAAAAATCTTCTGCCTTACCAGCTTTAGCACTAAATCTTTTTGAAAAAGCTGAGGTGATTAATTTTAAAGTTTCTCTTAAGCTAAAATAGATTTTTCCAGTAAATAACTTTGCTAAATATGTTCTCATTGCTCCTACTGGTTTTGCTATAGACATGTCATTATCATTTAATATAACGATCATTTTAGTTTTTGATGCGCCAGCATTATTCATAGCTTCATATGCCATACCAGCACTAATTGCGCCATCTCCAATAACAGCTATTACATTTGAAGATTTATTTTCTAATTTATTTGCTTCAGCCATGCCAAGTGCAGATGATATAGATGTGGAACTATGAGCTGCACCAAATGGGTCATACTCACTCTCAGATCTTTTAGTAAAACCTGATAAACCGTTGCCTTGTCTTAAGGTTGTAATTTTTTGTTTTCTTCCCGTTAAAATTTTATGTGGATATGCTTGGTGTCCTACATCCCAAATTAATCTATCATTAGGTGTGTCAAAAACATAGTGCAGAGCTACAGTCAGCTCAACAACCCCTAGACCTGCACCTAAATGTCCACCAGTTTTAGATACTGCACTGATCATCTCTTCTCTAACTTCATCAGCTACTTGTTGTAAATCATTTTCAGAAACTTTTCTTAAATCGGATGGAAAGTTAATATTATCTAAAAACTTGTAATTATTTTTCATTTATTTCTATTCAATATAAATTCTAATGTATCGTTTAAATTTTCTGATTTTGAACCATAAATTTTTAAATTTCTATTAATATCTGAAATAATCTTACCACAATATTTGATTGAAGCATCATAACCTAGCAAACTTATAAGCGTAGCTTTGCCTTTTTTTTGATCTTTTTTTGTTCTCTTCCCAGCAATTTTAGAATTACCTTTAAAATCTATTAAATCATCTGCTATTTGAAAAAGAAGACCAATATCAGAACCAAGACTCTCAAAAAATTTTATTTCCTTTAGACTTTTCTCCTTAATGATTGCTGGTACTGCACAACAAAAACTAAAAAGTTTTCCTGTTTTTTTAATTTCCATTTCTATAATTTGTTTTTTTGAAACTTTCTTTTTTTCAAAATCTAAATCTAAATATTGACCACCCGCTATACCCAAATGTCCTGAACACATAGAAAGTTTATCTACTAATTTAACTTTAATTTTGTCCCTCAACTTTATCTTGGAACTAGTTAAAATTTCAAAAGCCATTGTTAATAATGAATTTCCAGCGAGGACAGCTGTCGACTCACCAAATTTAATATGAGTTGATGGTTTACCTCTTCTCATATTATCATTATCCATGCATGGTAAATCATCATGAATAAGAGAATAAGCATGAATACATTCTACAGCAGCGCCTATAGCAATTAATGTGTGATAGTTAATTGAGAATAACGATCCAATATCAATTAATATTTTAGATCTAATTTTTTTTCCTCCAGGAAATAATCCATACTTCATTGCATAAATTAATTTGGAATTTTCTTGTTCCTGAATATATTTTTTCAAGAATAAATTGGTATCTTTTGCAATTTTATTAAGTTGATTTTTCACTTTCTCTTAATGATATCCTTAATTTTTTTATTTGTATTTTCACTAATAGATCTTAAATTTTTTTGAAATTTTTTTTCAATTAAATTATTTAATTTTAGTAACTCTTGATAGCTTTCTACAGAATTGTCTAGGTCATCTTTTTCTTCTAAAGACTTTATCATTTGATTTGCTTCATCTGTTAACTCTTCAAGCGTTCTATTATCATAATCGAGTGGTAAATTTTTATCTTTCATATATTAATCATTACTATTACATGAAAAATATTCAATCAAACATCAAAAAAGCGAAAAATTACTTAGATAAAAGTCATTGTGTAGCTGTTCCAACAGAAACTGTTTACGGACTCGCAGGCAACGCATACTCGGACACTGCTGTTAAAAAAATTTTTAACCTAAAAAGAAGACCTACTAACAATCCACTAATTGTTCACTACTATAATTTAAAAAAAATTTCAGAAGACTGCGAGATAAATGATAATTTTATTAAACTTTATAAAAAATTTTCTCCAGGACCAATAACATATATATTGAAGCTCAAAAAAAATTCTAAAATATCAAAGTTTGTAACTAATAATAAAAAAACAGTTGCTATACGATTTCCAAAACATCCTCTATTTAGAAAATTACTCAAAAATTTAAAATATCCAGTTGCAGCACCAAGTGCTAATATTTCTTCAAGATTAAGTGCTGTAAAAGCAGCAGACGTCAAAGATGAATTTGGCAACAAAATAAAATTTATTTTGAATGGTGGTGTTTGTAAAATTGGTGTCGAGTCTACAATATTAAATATAACAAATAAACCTAGATTACTAAGATATGGAGGATTGAGTGTTTCAAAGATTAAAAAAACTTTGAATCAAAAAATAATAATTAATATAAATTCAAAAGATAAAATTTCTCCTGGTCTTTTTCCTTTACACTATTCTCCAGGATTACCTTTAAGAATGAATGCAAAAAAAAACAAAAAAAATGAAGCTTTTGTACTCTTAAAAAAAAGAGAAAATATATCTAAAGATATTTATTATTTAAGCAAAACAAGTAACTTAAATGAAGCTGCCAGAAACCTGTATAGTGTTTTGAGGAAAATAAAAAAAGATAAATATAAATCAATAGCTGTAGAAAAAATACCAAATGAAGGAATTGGAAAAACAATAAATGACAGACTCAAGAGAGCATCAAACTTCAAATGAAAAACTCAATAGAAGTCATAAATCTATCAAAATCATATAAGACTAAAAATGCAGTTAATAATATAAATTTTAAAATTAATGAAAATGAAATAGTAGGACTGTTAGGTCCAAATGGTTGCGGAAAAACAACAACAATCGGAATGATACTAGGATTATTAAAACCCACAAATGGCCAAGTATTAATTAACGGTAAAAATATTGAAAATAATAAGATTTCAATTCTACACAAAATGAATTTTATTTCTCCCTATATTGAATTGCCTAAAAAATTAACAGTAAACCAAAATTTAATTGTGTATGGGAAACTATATAATATTCAAAATTTGAATGAGAGAATTAATTTTCTCTCAGAAAAATTAAGATTGGGAGATCTTTTAGATAAAATTACAGGAGAGCTGTCATCAGGACAAAAAAATAGGGTCAGTCTTGCGAAAGCATTAATTAATGATCCTACTGTGCTCTTGTTAGATGAGCCAACTGCTGCTCTAGACCCCGAAACAGCAGATTTTATTAGAACCTTTTTAGAAAAGTATAAAGAAGAAAAAAAAATATCTGTTTTGCTGGCTTCTCATAACATGGATGAAGTAAAAAGATTATGTAATTCTGTTATGATGATGAAAGATGGTACTATCGTAGACAGTGGTACTCCAGAAGATTTAATAAGAAAATATGGACAAAAAAACCTCGAAGAAGTTTTTTTAGAAATTGTTAGGAAAGATAAATGAATATTACAAGAATATATGGATTATTTTTAAGGCATTTTTATTTAATTACTAGATCGTTCCCAAGAATACTTGATTTAATATATTGGCCCTCCATACAGATAACTCTTTGGGGTTTCATTTCCAATTTTTTTGCAGCACACAGTTCATACTATAGTGGAGCTGTTGGAGTTATATTGTCTTGTGCAATTCTTTATGATTTTCTTTTTAGAACAAGCATTGGTTTTAATATGTTATTTTTAGAAGAAATTTGGAGTAGGAATTTTACTAATTTATTTATTGCTCCAATGAAAATTAGTGAAATAATTACTGCACTTGTAATCACCGCTTTAATAAGAGCTTTAATCGGATTAATTCCAGCGATACTTTTAACCTCACCATTATTTGGCATATCTATATTAAACTTGGGATTACCATTAGCTTTTCTTTTTTTAAGTTTGTACATTTTTGGAATTACTTTGGGGCTTTTTGTATCAGCTGGGTTGCTAAGATTTGGGCCATCTTTTGAGAATATTGCATGGTCTACAATGTTTTTATTGGCACCTTTTGGCTGTATCTATTATCCAGTTGAAATTTTACCTGAAATATTTCAATCAATAGCTTTCGCATTGCCATTAGTTTATATATTTGAAGAAACCAGAAATATCTTGGTCAATGGAATTGTTAGCTATGAAAATATTCGTATCGCACTTTCATTAAATGCATTTTATTTCACAGTTGCTATAGCAACTTTTTATTTTTCGTTTGATAAAGCTAGAGAAAAAGGGACATTAATTAATATTGGAGAGTAAATGGTGCGCCTGCAAGGAGTCGAACCCTGAACCTCCAGAGCCGAAATCTGGCGCTCTATCCAGTTGAGCTACAAGCGCATTTAGTATTAATATTATATTTTATGGAAAAAAGCATTAATTTTATAGTTGAAGAAGAAGAAAAGAATTTAAGAGTAGATGTATTAATTAACAAAAGAGACGAAATTATTAGTAGAACCAGAGTTAAAAATTTAATTTTAAAAGAAAAATTAAAACTAAATAATGAAATAATTAAAAGTCCATCTAAAAAAGTTTCGATTGGTGATGTTGTAAATCTTACGATTCCAGAACCAGAGATTGCATCTCTAAAGCCTTATGATTTTAAATTAAATATTGTTTATGAAGATTCTGATTTATTAGTCATCGATAAACCTTCAGGAATTATAATGCATCCTGGAGCAGGCAATTATGACAAAACAATTGTAAATGCATTGATGCATTACGATAAAGAATCTTTATCAACTATTGGGGATGAATTAAGACCAGGAATTGTCCATAGAATTGATAAAAATACTTCAGGTTTAGTTGTTGTGGCAAAAAATAATGAGACCCATGAAAATTTATCAAAACAATTCAGTAAGCACACAATTATTAGAGAATACCAACTTTTAATATGGGGAAAGCTAAGACCATCTTTTGGTAGGATAGAAACATTTATTACTCGTAGTTCAAAAAACAGACAACTTATGGAAGTGAGCAGTTCAAAGGGTAAGAAAGCTGTAACAAACTATAAAACAATTGAAATTTTCGAAAATAAAAAAATACCTACATTAAGTTTAGTCGAATGCAAATTAGAAACTGGCAGAACTCATCAAATCAGAGTGCACATGAACTATAAAGGAAATAGTTTAGTTGGTGATGACAAATATAAAAAAAAATATAAAAAATTAAAAAACGTTGATTTTGACATTCAAAATTCAATTACAAATTTAGACAGACAATTTCTACACGCAAAGACTTTAGGCTTTGTTCATCCTAGAACTCAGAAAGAGCTGATTTTTACCTCAATTTTGCCTCAAGAACTAAATAATATTTTAAAAATGCTTAGAAACACTGAAGAATAAATTATTGAAAATTAAGTATAATTAACTAAATAAACTCTGCTATGAGCACAACTATGAGCAACAATCTTCCTACACTATCCAATGAGGGTGGTCTTTCTGCATATTTAGAACAGATTAAAAAATTCCCAATGTTGGCCGCAGAAGAAGAATATATGTTAGCCAAAAATTGGAAAACAACTGGAAATATTAAAGCTGCTGAAAAATTAGTAACTAGTCACTTAAGATTAGTTGCAAAAATTGCTATGGGATACAAAGGCTATGGTCTGCCAATTAATGAAATGATTTCAGAAGGAAATGTTGGTTTGATGCAGGCTGTTAAAAAATTTGAACCTGAAAAAGGTTTTAGATTAGCAACTTATGCTATGTGGTGGATTAAAGCATCCATCCAAGAATATATTTTAAGATCTTGGAGTCTTGTAAAAATTGGAACAACAACTGCTCAAAAAAAATTATTTTTCAATTTAAAAAAAATTAAAAACCAAATATCTCCTGAAACTGAAGGTGATTTAAGGGATGAACACGTAAACCATATTGCTAACAAACTTGATGTGAGTAAAGAAGAAGTTGTTTCAATGAACAGAAGACTTTCTGGAAAAGAGTTTTCATTGAATGCTCAAGTTGGAGAGGATGGTGATGAATGGCAAGACTGGTTAGTAGATAAAGAGCTTGATCATGATTTAAAATTTGCTCAACATGAGGAAATGGAGCAAAGAAAAGACTTATTAAAAGATTCTATTACAGTGCTTAATGATAGAGAAAGAGAGATATTGTATTCAAGAAGACTTAATGATGATCCAACTACCCTGGAAGATTTAAGTAAAAAATATAAAATTAGTAGAGAAAGAGTTAGACAAATAGAAAATAAAGCATTTGAAAAACTTCAAAAACAAATGCTACTTCTTGCTAAATCTAAAAATTTATTACCTGCAAATTAAGCTTCAAAAGGATTTTCAATTAAAATAGTATCATCTCTTTCAGGACTAGTAGAGACGCTTGATATTTTTGCACCTATAAAATCTTCTACTGCAAAAATATATTTTTTTGCATTATCAGGTAATGAGTCCATATTTTTAATTCCACTAGTAGATACTTTCCAGCCTGGAAAAGATTTGTAAATTGGTTTTATTTTAATTTGATCCTCTACAGCAGCAGGCAAATAATCTAATTTTTCTCCATCTAGTTCATAAGCAACGCACATTTTAATTTCATCTAATTCATCAAGAACGTCCAATTTTGTTAAAGCTATACCATCTATACCTGAAACTTTAATTGTTTGTCTTACTAGAACACCATCAAACCATCCACATCTCCTTTTTCTACTTGTAACAGTTCCAAATTCTTTTCCACGTGTGCCCAAAAGTTCACCTACTTCATCAGTTAGTTCTGTTGGAAAAGGTCCTTCTCCTACTCTTGTTGTATAAGCTTTTGTAATTCCTAAAACATAGTTTATTGAATTAGGACCACAGCCTGTTCCAGTAGCTGCGCTCGAAGCAACTGTATTAGATGAAGTTACAAAAGGATAAGTTCCATGATCTACATCAAGTAAAATACCTTGGGCACCTTCAAATAAAATTTTCTTTTTTTGCTTTTTAAATTGATCAATTTTAAGCCATACAGGCTGTGAAAATTTTAATATTTTAGGAGCAATTTTGAGTAAATCAGATTTAAGTTGATCTTTTTCAAAAATTTTTTTTCCAAGTCCTTTTCTGATTGCATTATGATGTATCAATACAGAATCTAATCTTTGATCTAAATTTTTTTCTGATCTTAAATCCATAACCCTTATTGATCTTCTTCCTACTTTATCCTCCTACATCTACTTCTACACCTTTAGATTTAATCTCTTCAATTTCTTCCAATAAGGCCCAAGGATCTACAACAACACCATTACCAATTATTGATATTTTACCTTTTCTAACAATGCCAGATGGAAGTAATCTTAGCTTATAAGTAACGCCATCAATAACAAGAGTGTGGCCCGCATTATGACCACCTTGAAATCTAATAACTACATCTGCCTGTTCAGATAACCAATCAACAATCTTACCTTTTCCTTCATCACCCCATTGAGATCCAACAACAACTATGTTTTTCATTAATTAAATTTTTTATTTACTTTTATAGAAGTGAGATGGTTAATTGGACCATGACCTCTTCCATAATTTGGGTTTGTTTTAATAGCTGAATTTACATACTTAATTCCAAGCTCACAAGATTTCTTTGCTGGTTTTCCACACGATACAAATGTAGTGACTGCACTTGATAAAGTACAACCTGTACCATGAGTATTATTTGTTTTATAACGCGTACTATTAAAAATCTTAATATCTTTTTTATTAACAAAAACATCCTTAACTATTTTATTTTTTGAATGTCCACCTTTAATAAGAACATTTTTAGCTCCAAATTCCATAAGCTTATTTGCAGCGTAAATCATATCTTCAACAGATATGATTTTTGTTTCAGTCAAAATTTCAGCTTCAGGAATATTAGGGGTAACTAGTGAAACTTTTTTTATTAATTCCGATTTTAATAACTTAATTGCTTTATTATCTATTAATTTGGCACCACCTTTTGCAACCATGACAGGGTCTAAAATAATACTTTTAACTTTAATTAAATTTAATGCTTTAATTACCATCTTGATAACATTAGATGAGTGTAACATTCCTATTTTGATTGCATCAGGCTTAATATCTTTTGAAGTAAAAACTATTTGATTGAAAATTTCTTTTGGATTGATACCTACTATTGATTTCACACCTGTAGTATTTTGAATTGTAACTGCAGTTATAGCTGTCATCGCATAAGAACCTAGAGCTGTAACAGTTTTAATATCAGCTTGTATACCAGCCCCACCAGATGAATCTGAACCCGCAATAATTAAAATTTTCGAATTTGGTTTCAATTTATTTTATTTTTTTGGATATCATGTTTACACATCTGGATAAAAGTATTTTATTATCACTTTCTGCCATCACTCTAATTTTAGATTCTGTTCCTGATTTTCTAACTAAAACTCTTCCTTGACCAATAATTAATTTTTCTGCGAGTTTTATAACTTTTTTTATTTCAGGTTTATTAATAATATTTTTATCTTTAACAGTTATATTTTCTAATAATTGAGGAGTTTTCTTAAAACTCTGAAAAAATTCACTCGTTTTTTTACCTTTTCTCAGAGCAAAAAGAACTTCTAAAGCTACAAGCAACCCGTCTCCAGTTGTTGCAAATTTACCTAAAATAATATGTCCTGATTGTTCACCACCTAAATTAAATTTATATTTTTGCATTTTTTCTTTAACATATCTATCGCCTACATTAGCTCTTAAAAATTTTATTCTTTTGGATTTTAAATATTTTTCCAATCCATAATTTGACATTAGAGTTCCAACAACACCACCTTTTAGCATTTTTTTATTTTTCCATCTTGCAGCTAAAGCAGCTATTATTTGATCACCATCTACAATGTTACCTTTTTCATCGCACATTATAATTCTATCAGCATCTCCATCTAAAGAAATGCCAATATGAGCTTTATATTTTTTTACAGCTGTTCTAATTTTTCTTGGAAAAGTTGAGCCACAATCTTTATTAATGTTTAAACCATTTGGGTTTACACCTATTGCTATAACTTTAGCGCCTAATGATTTTAATAACTCAGGCCCTGCTTTATAACCAGCACCATTGGCACAATCTATAACAATTCTTAATCCTCTTAAATTGAACTCTTTTGTGAAATTTTTTTTTAATATTTTAATATATTGTTTAGTACCTGTTTCTAATCTTTTAACTCTTCCTAACTTTTCAGGACTGGAAAGGTTATTTGATATTTTTTTATCTATAAGAGCTTCTATTTTTTTTTCTATTTTATCTGATAATTTCATTCCATCAGGACCAAATAATTTTAATCCATTGTCATAATGAGGATTATGAGAAGCTGTAATCATAATACCCATATTAGCCTTCATTTCTTTTGTAAGCATAGCTAATCCATTGGTTGGTAAAGGACCCAATGTGTAAACATGCATGCCAGCAGAAGCCAAACCAGAAACAAGCGCAGGTTCAAGTGTATATCCTGACAATCTTGTATCTTTTGCTATTATTGCTGTTTGTTTTTTTTTCTTTTGGGATTTAAAATATGTACCACTAGCTAGTCCAAACTTAAAAAACATATCTCCATTAATATTTTTACTATTAATAGCTCCTCTTATTCCATCTGTTCCAAAATATTTTTTTGCCATTATTTATTTGTTATCTCTTTAAAAACTTTAATTGCTTGCATAACTTCATTAACATCATGAATTCTTAAAATCTGAACTCCTTGTGTCATCAAATATAATGATGACGATATTGTTCCTCCAATTCTAGTAAAGCTATCATTTTTTTTGGAAATATCTCTAATAAATCTTTTTCTAGAATTTCCTACAAGTATAGGAAATCCTAATGAATGAAAAATAGAAACACTTCTGATTAAATTCATATTATGTTTCAGTTTTTTTCCAAACCCGATTCCAGGGTCTAAAATTATATTGTTATGTTTAATACCTTTAGACCTTAGAAGTTTTATTTTCTCCTCAAAAAAATCATAAATATCTAGTAATTCATTATTATATTTTGGATTTTTTTGCATATTTTCTGGTGTTCCAAGCGTGTGCTGAATGACAAAAGGAACTTTATTTTTTTTTAATACGTTTATTGTTTCTGTATCAAAACTTAAGCCTGAAACATCATTAATTAGTTTTACACCTAATTTAATTCCATTTTTCATTATATCAGATTTTCTAGTATCCAAAGAAATCGGAATTTTTTTTACAATAGATTTTAAGATTTCATTAATTCTTTTCCATTCATCTTCTTTATTTACTGTCTTTGAACCTGGTCTTGTTGACTCTCCTCCAACATCGATTAAATCAGCACCATCGTTATATAGTTTAAAAGCATGACTTATTCCTCTTTGTTTTGTATTAAATTTTCCTCCATCAGAAAAACTATCTGGGGTAAGATTTAAGACACCTAGTATATTTGGAACTTTTTTAAATTCTAAGTTAGAAAAATTTTTTTTTTTAGTTTTAATTTTTTTTAAATCTAAATTAACTTTTTTCTTTAAATCATTTGGTAAATATTTTATTTGATTAATTGAAATTTTTTTCTTTGATTTTCTAGTTATTATTTCAATATGATCAAACGATATTTCCTTAATTTGATGTAATGGTATGGCTTTTTTTTTACTTACTAAAATTTTTGATTGATTACCATAATAGAAATTACACGCTCTTGTGTAATATCTTTGCATTATAAATTAATGAACAATTTTTGGTTTTAGACCCATGGCTCCTAAAGCCGAGTCATGATCATCTTTTGAGTCTTGATTTTCTAAAATTTTATCTTTTGGATATAAGTTTTTGTTAATTATGTTCTCAATCTCTTCACCTGTTAAGGTTTCGTAAGTAATTAATGCTTTAGCAATTTTATGTAGATCGTCAATTTTCTCAGTCAAAATTTTCTTTGCTTGATTATATCCTTCGTCGACTAGTTTCCTAATTTCCTTATCAATTTTTTGAGCAACTTCTTCAGAAACTGATTGTGTTTGAGTAACAGATCTACCTAAGAAAACTTCCTCTTGATTTTCTCCATACTCAACTGGACCCATTTCCTCACTCATACCATATTTAGTTACCATCGCTCTTGCAAGTTGAGTAGCTTGATTAATATCTGAACCACTTCCTCCACCTGCTCCTGTAGAAATGTTATCTTTTCCAAAAATTAATTCTTCTGCAACTCTTCCTCCAAAACAAACTGCTAGTCTAGCTTTTAAATATTTGATTGAATATCCATGTTTATCTCTTTCTGGTAAATTCATAACCATTCCCAAAGCTCTTCCTCTTGGAATGATAGTGGCTTTGTGAATTGGATCATAACTAGGCATATTAAACGAGACTAAAGCATGGCCACCTTCGTGATATGCGGTAAGTTTTTTTTCATCCTCAGTCATTACCATTGATCTTCTTTCAGCACCCATTAATACTTTATCTTTTGCCTCTTCAAATTCTAATAAAGTTACAATTCTTTTATTTTTTCTAGCTGCTAATAAAGCAGCTTCATTGACTAAGTTAGCTAAATCTGCTCCTGAAAAACCGGGGGTCCCTCTTGCAATAGTTCTTAAATTTACATCGGGTGCCATCTTAATTTTTTTCACATGGACTTTTAAAATTTTTTCTCTTCCAATAATATCTGGGTTTGAAACAACTACTTGTCTGTCAAATCTTCCAGGTCTTAATAGTGCTGGATCAAGAACATCAGGTCTATTTGTTGCTGCAATTATGATAACTCCCTCATTAGTATCAAACCCATCCATCTCTACTAATAATTGGTTTAAAGTTTGCTCTCTTTCATCATTACCTCCACCTAAACCTGCACCTCTACTTCTTCCAACTGCATCTATTTCATCAATGAATATTATGCACGGAGAATTTTTTTTACCTTGTTCAAACATATCTCTTACTCTTGATGCTCCAACACCAACAAACATTTCAACAAAATCTGAACCAGAGATAGTAAAGAAAGGAACTCCTGCTTCACCTGCAATAGCTCTTGCTAACAAAGTTTTTCCCGTTCCTGGAGGTCCAACCAATAAAGCACCTCTAGGTATCTTTCCACCAAGTCTACTAAATTTTTTAGGGTCTTTTAAAAATTCTACAATTTCTTCTACTTCTTCTTTTGCCTCTTCTACTCCAGCAACATCATTAAATGTTACTTTGCCTTTAAGTTCATTCATCATCTTAGCTTTTGACTTGCCAAATCCCATTGCTCCACCTTTTCCACCTTGCATCTGTCGCATAAAAAATATCCAAACAGCAATTAATAAAAGCATTGGGAACCAAGAAAGTAGTACGCCAAATAAAGATGGCATTTTTTCTTCTAACGGAGCTGCTGAAATACTTACTCCTTTGTCTGATAATTTTTCAATTAAATTTGGATCGTTTGGAGCATAAGTTGAAAATGAATTTCCATTTGAGTAAACACCCTTGATGTTGTTTCCCTGTATCTCAACTTTTAAAACTTCTCCATTTTCAACTGAAGTTAAAAAATCTGAAAAAATTATTTGATTTCCTCCTCTAATATTTGATTGAGGATTTTTAAACATGTTATAAAGACCAATAGTTAAAAAAACTATTATTCCCCACATAGCCAGATTTTTAAAATTCATGGTGTAAAGATAAGAATTATTGCAAATTAAACAAGTGACAAAATAACTATAAATTTAGTGATATTAACGCTCTTTATATACAATTACAGTTTTCTTGATTTTTTTTATTACACAATTCCCAAGTGTAGACTTAAAAGTAATTTTACTCTGTAGATTTTCTAAAATATTGGTAATTTTTTTACCTCTGGGCGGAAAATACTTTTTCCCAACTAACTGTAAGATCTTTGAAAATGACCTGAACAAAACTTCTTGAGGAAAGTTAAAAAATTCTTCTTTTAATACAACTTTATTTTGAGAAATAATCGAATTTTCTTTTAAATTTTTTTCACAAAAAAACTGGATTGATTG
>LUMT01000167.1_pt1 | contig 20540 bp, 24 predicted proteins | sample 729741 | NCBI WGS metagenome assembly LUMT01 (sample SAMN03860299, study PRJNA289734) | marine metagenome | biome: seawater column; feature: ocean; material: water; isolation source: Red Sea water column Station 192 - depth 50m | place: Saudi Arabia: Red Sea | collected 2011-10-15 | depth 50 m
CGTCGCCACGTATCGAGACCACCCGGCAACAGCCCAGCGCGAACCAACCCCCAGCGACAGCCCAGAGTGGTCTCGATACACCTCCCCTCGCTGGCGCTCGTGGAGGCACTCGACCAGCGGTGGGGTCCGCTGGTCGAGTAGCGGCGACGGCGAGCGCCAGCGAGCACGTCGCTGCGTATCGAGACCACCCGGCAACAGCCCAGCGCGGACCAACCCCCAGCGCCCGCTTGGAGTGGTCTCGATACGCCGCCGCCAGCTCCTTCGTCGCGACGTCGACTACTCGACCAGCGACAGCTCAGGTGCCGAAGCGGCGCTCGCGGGCGGCGTAGGAGCGCATCGCGCGGAGGAGGTCGACGCGGCGGAAGGCGGGCCAGAGGACATCGGAGAAGTAGAACTCGCTGTGCACGCTCTGCCACAGCAGGAAGCCCGACAGCCGCTGCTCGCCCGACGTGCGGATGACGAGGTCGGGGTCGGGCTGGCCCTTCGTGTACAGGTGGTCGGCGATGTGGTCGACCTCGAGCGTCGCCGCGACCTCCTCCAGCGTGCGACCCTTGGCCGCCTCCGCGAGCAGGAGGGCACGCATGGCGTCGGTCAGCTCCTGCCGTCCGCCGTAGCCGACGCACACGTTGACGTGCATCAGGCCCTCGCCCGACGGCGACGCCGCGGCGGCGCGCTGCAGACGCGCGGAGGAGTCGGCGGGCAGCAGCTGGAGGTTGCCGATGAGCCGCACGTGCCAGCGTCCGTCCTCGGCGAGCCGTCCGACGAGGTCCTCGACCGCGTCGAGGATGCTCGCCAGCTCCGCCTCGGGGCGTTGCAGGTTGTCGGTCGACAGCACCCAGAACGTGACCGTCCCGACGCCCAGCTCGTGGCACCAGTCGAGGAACTCATCGACCTTCGCCGCACCCGCCCGGTAGCCCTGGTCGAGGCCCATGCGGGCGTCCTTCGCCCAGCGTCGGTTGCCGTCGACGATCGCGCCGACGTGGCGTGGCAGGCGATCGGGATCGAGGCGTCTGAGGAGCCGCCGCTCGTACGCACCGTAGGCGACCTGGCTCAGACCCATGGACCTCATCTCATCACATCGGATGCTCAGGCCGAGGGGCTACTCTTCCCCCTATGCCACGGACCGATCTCGAAGCCACGACCGACGAGGTGTCCGACCGCATCCGGGACAACCTGGAGGAGATCAAGCCGAGGCTGCGCGGCTGGCTCCACGCGGGGACCGCACCCCTCGCCTTCATCTCCTTCCTCGTGATGATGGTGATCGCCGACGACACGCTCGTGCGGGCCGGCGTCGCGATCTTCATGGTGAGCGCACTGCTGCTGTTCGGCTGCTCGGCGCTGTACCACACGCGCACCTGGTCCGACGAGGCTCGCATCGTGTGGAAGCGCATCGACCACGCGAACATCTTCCTGCTCATCGCCGGCTCGTACACACCGTTCAGCCTGCTGCTGCTCAACACGGAGCAGGCCGTGATCATGCTGTCGCTCGTGTGGGGCGGGGCGCTGCTCGGCGTCGCGTTCCGCGTGTTCTGGGTGGGCGCGCCGCGCTGGATCTATGTGCCGCTGTACGTGCTGCTCGGCTGGGCCGCGGTGCTGTACTGGGGTGAGTTCGTCGACCAGGCCTCGACCGCGGTGCTGGTCCTCATGATCGTCGGCGGCGGTCTGTACACGCTGGGCGCGCTGGTCTACGGCTTCAAGTGGCCCGACCCGTTCCCGCGCTGGTACGGCTTCCACGAGGTGTTCCACACGCTCACGATCGCCGCGTTCATCGTGCACTACATCGGCGTGAGCCTGCTCGCCTACCAGCAGCGGTGAGCCCCGCGCTCCACGTCCCGGACGCCGCCACCCCCGACGACGTGTTCGACGCCGTCGAGGCGTGGGTCGACTCGCGCGGGATGAGCATGTACCCGGCGCAGGAGGAAGCGGTCCTCGAGCTGCTGTCGGGCTCGAACGTCGTGCTCGCCACGCCGACGGGCTCCGGCAAGAGCCTGGTGGCGACGGCGGCGATCGCGGGCGCCCTCGCCCGTGGCGAGTGCGCCGTGTACACGGCTCCGATCAAGGCGCTGGTGAGCGAGAAGTTCTTCGACCTCTGCGAGGTGTTCGGCGCCGACGACGTCGGCATGCTCACGGGCGACGCCTCCGTCAACGCCGATGCGCCCGTGGTCGTGGCGACGGCGGAGGTGCTGGCGAACCTGGCGCTGCGCGAGGGTGCCGCCGCCGACGTCGGCTTGGTGGTGATGGACGAGTTCCACTTCTACGCCGACCCCGACCGCGGATGGGCCTGGCAGGTGCCGCTCGTGGAGCTGCCGCGGGCGCAGGCGCTGCTGATGTCGGCGACGCTCGGCGACACCACCGCGTTGCGCGAGGACCTCACCCGCCGCACCGGTCGCGACACCGCGCTCGTGGCGTCGTCAGAACGGCCCGTCCCCCTGGTGAACGAGTACGTGGTCTCGCCGGTGCAGGACGTCGTGACCGAGCTCGTGCAGACCGGACAGGCGCCCGTCTACATCGTGCACTTCACGCAGGCGTCGGCGCTGGAGCGTGCGCAGGCGCTCAGCAGCGTCGCCCTCGCGACGCGGGCGGAGCGCGACGAGATCGCCGAGGCGATCGGCAGCTTCCGCTTCACGTCGGCGTTCGGGAAGACCCTGTCGCGCCTGGTGCGCATGGGTATCGGCGTGCACCACGCGGGCATGCTGCCGCGCTACCGACGCCTGGTGGAGCGGCTCGCGCAGCAGGGTCTGCTCAAGGTCGTGTGCGGCACGGACACGCTCGGCGTCGGCATCAACGTGCCGATCCGCACGGTGCTGTTCAGCGGGCTGACGAAGTACGACGGTCGACGCCAGCGGCAGCTGCAGGTGCGGGAGTTCGCGCAGATCGCGGGCCGGGCCGGGCGCGCCGGGTACGACACCGTCGGCCACGTGGTGGTGCTCGCGCCCGAGCACGACATCGAGAACGCGAAGGCCATCGCGAAGGCCGGCGACGACCCGAAGAAGCTGCGCAAGGTGCAGCGCAAGAAGGCGCCCGAGGGGCACGTGTCGTGGAACGAGGCCACGTTCGACAAGCTCGTGAACGGCACGCCCGAGCCCCTCGTCCCACGCATGCAGATCACCCACGCGATGGTGCTCGACGTCGTGCAGCGTCCGGGCGACGCGGTCGCTGCGCTCGACCACCTCATCGAGGAGAGCGTGGTGCGCCCCGACGAGGTCGAGCGGCTGCAGGGTCGGGTGCGCGAGATCGTGGAGGCGCTGGTGGCCGGCGGGGTCGTCGAGCGGATCGGCGGGGGTGCCGGGCCCGGGGCGGCAGAAGGCACCGACGCTCCGGACGACCAGGGACGCACGCTGCGCCTCACCGTCGACCTGCAGCGCGACTTCGCGCTCAACCAGCCCCTCTCGCCGTTCGCGGTGGCCACGCTCGAGCTGCTCGACGTCGAGTCGCCCGAGTACGCGCTCGACGTGGTGTCGGTCATCGAGGCGACGTTGGAGGACCCGCGCCCGATCATCGCCGCCCAGGTGCACCGGGCGCGGGGCGAGGCCGTGGCGCAGATGAAGGCCGACGGCGTCGAGTACGACGAACGGATGGAGCTGCTCGAGGAGGTCGAGCACCCGAAGCCGCTGCAGGACCTGCTGGAGGCGGCGTACGAGACCTACCGCCAGGGTCACCCGTGGGTGGCCGACCACCCGCTGCGACCGAAGTCGGTCGTGCGCGAGATGGCCGAGCGCGCCATGACGTTCTCCGAGTTGGTGTCCGACTACGGTCTCGCGCGGTCGGAGGGCATGGTGCTGCGCTACCTGTCCGACGCGTACAAGGCGCTCGAGCGGACGGTCCCCGCGGCGGCGCGCACGGAGGAGCTGACCGACCTGACGGCCTGGCTCGGCGAGCTGGTGCGCCAGACCGACTCGAGCCTGCTCGACGAGTGGGAGGCGTTGGTGAACCCCGCCGACCCCGAGAGCCTCGACCGCGCGCACGCGGTGGCCGACGGCGAGCAGACGATCCGTCCTGTCACGGCGAACGAGCGCGCGTTCCGGGTGCTGGTGCGCAACGCGCTGTTCCGGAGGGTGGAGCTCGCGGCGCTCGGCCGCTGGGACGCGCTCGGCGACCTCGATGGCGAGGCCGGGTGGGACGCCGACGCGTGGCGCGAGGCGCTCACCGCCTACCGGGCCGAGTACGACCACCTCGGCACCGGGCCCGAGGCGCGGGGCCCGAAGCTCCTCGACATCACCGTCGCGCACGGGCCGGACGGACGGCGCTGGCGGGTGCGGCAGACGTTCGACGACCCCGAGGGTCACCGCGACTGGGGCATCTCCGCTGAGGTCGACCTCGACGCCAGCGACGCGGCCGGCGAGGCCGTCGTGACCGTCACCGACGTGGGCCCCGCCTGATCGTCCGTCAGCGGGCACCGTCGGCGACGCTCGGCAGGGCGTCGCCGACGGCCCCGTGCCCGTGCCACTCCCCTGGAGCACCTCAACACCGAGGTTCGAGGCACAGGTCCGACGCCGGGCCCCTCGGGGGTGGGGCAGGCCGACGCCGGAGCTCAAGGACGCGGCGTGGCCCGTGCGGGCCGCGCTACGTATCCGTCTCGTGCCTCGACCGTACGGGTGGGCGCCGACCACCGGTAGCGTCGTTCACGGAACCTGAAGAAGGGTTGACGCGGACCGCCGCAGCCACTACGGCAGCAGCGCCGCCGGGTCGGTGACGGGCAGCGCGCACACGTGGTCGCGGCACACGTAGGCGGTGGCCCGACCGTCGACCGCGACCCTCTCCGCGAGCAGCGGCACGGCAGGCGTCGCCGTCTCCGCGGCCACGACCACGGCCGGCGACGTGCGCAGCAGCGCGGCCCGGTGCACGACCTCGCGCTCCCCGGCGTCGGGTCCGACCACGGCGATCTCGTCCGGGCCCGCCAGCAGGGCCTCTGCCGCGGCCAGCGTCCAGCCCGCGAACCGGGGCACCTTCGCCCCCAGCTGCGCCGCAGCGCGCACCGCGCGCTCGGCGGCCTCGCGGTAACGCGGCTCGCCCGTGACGGCGGCCAGCGCGACGAAGGCATGCGCCGCGGCCGACGTGCCGGACGGGTAGGCGTTGTCGGAGGCGTCCTGCGGCCGCACGACGAGGTCGGAGGCGTCGTCGGCGGTGTCGAAGAAGCCGCCGTCGGGGGCGTCGAAGTGGTCGAGCACGCGGTCGAGCACGACCTGCGCCCGCTCCAGCCAGACCGCGTCGCCCGTGACACCCAGAGTCGCCACGAACGCCTCCGCGACGGTCGCGTGGTCCTCGAGGACCCCGGCGTGCTCACCGGCGACCCCGTCGCGCGACGCGCGCAGGACGTGCCCGCCGTCGCGCAGGTGCACGTCGGCCAGCAGGGTCGCGGCCCGCACGGCTGCCTCGGTGTACCGCTCGTCCTCCAGCAGCACGCCCGCCTCGGCGAGGGCGATCACGGCCAGGCCGTTCCACGCGGCCACGACCTTGTCGTCGCGCGCCGGTCGGGTCCGCTGGGAGCGCGCGTCGAGCAGCCGCGCCCGGATCGTCGTCCACCGGTCCGGGTCGTCGGGGTCCTCCAGCAGCTGCAGGGTCGAGAAGCCGCGCTCGAACGTCCCCGCGCCCGTGACGCCGAGGAGCCGCGCCGTCCAGGCGCCGTCGGAGGCGCCGAGCAGCCGCATCAGCTGGTTCGGGTTCCAGGCGTAGTACGCGCCCTCGTGGACCGCGCCGCTCGGGTCGGCGCTGTCGGCGTCGAGCGCAGAGGCGAAGCCGCCCTCGGGCGTGCCCAGCTCGGCGAGCAGGAAGTCGGCGGTCTCGGCGGCCACCCGCCGCGCGAACGCCTGACGTCGCTCGTCGCCGGAGGCCAGCTCGGCGCGCCACCAGTGGAGGTAGACCCGCAGCAGCTGAGCGTTGTCGTAGAGCATCTTCTCGAAGTGCGGCACCTGCCAGTACCGGTCGACGCCGTAGCGGGCGAACCCGCCGCCGAGCTGGTCGTAGGTGCCGCTGCGCGCCATCGCCTCGCACGTCGTGCGCACCATCTCCAGCGAGCGCTCGGTGCCCGTGCGCGACCAGTGGCGCAGGCACGCCTCCAGCACCATCGACGGCGGGAACTTGGGGCTGCCGGCGTAGCCGCCTGCCTCGTCGTCGTGCTGGCTCGACAGCACCGCCTGCGCGGCGTCGAGCGCCTCGGCGTCCAGGGCGGAGCCACCCGCGTCGACGGTCTCACGCAGGTGCGCGAGCACGTCGGCACCCACCTGCATCACCTCGTCGCGACGGTTCTCCCACGCGTCGGCCAGGGCCTGCAGCACCTGCGTGAACGCCGGGTGCCCCTGGCGCGGCTCCGGCGGGAAGTAGGTGCCGGCGAAGAACGGCTCGCCCGACGGCGCCAGCACGACGGTCATGGGCCAGCCACCCTGACCGGTCATGGCCTGCGTCGCCCGCATGTAGACCGCGTCGACGTCGGGCCGCTCCTCCCGGTCGACCTTCACGTTCACGAAGTGGTCGTTCATGAACTGCGCCGTCGCCGGGTCCTCGAACGACTCGTGCGCCATCACGTGGCACCAGTGGCACGCGGCGTAGCCGACGCTCAGCAGGATCGGGCGGTCGAGCGACGCGGCGAGCGCGAGCGCCTCCTCCCCCCACTCCCACCAGTCGACGGGGTTGTCGGCGTGCTGCAGCAGGTACGGGCTGGTCGCGGCGCTGAGTCGGTTCGGCACACGTCAACCCTGCCAGGCACGCGCCCACCTCGCGCGCGACGCGGGTGAGGGGCGGCGACGCGGGAGGGTCGAGGATGCTGCGTTTGCTACGGGATCCCATCACCAACGCAGAAGCGTTCGATCTCCAGCGCCGTGAGCGGTCGATGATCCGCGTCGTCCCGGTACGGTTCGGCCATGACACCCACCCAGGTCTGGACGACGGCCGCGGTCACGGCGGCGGCGTCCGTGGCCCTCGGAGGCATCGTGCTGCCCGTGGCGTTCTTCTTCGCCTACGCCTTCCGGGACACCGTCGAAGTCGAGCAGCACGCTGTCTTCCTCGCCGGCGTGCTCGTGGCGGCGGGCGTCACGACCGGGATCGCGTGGGTCGTGGCAGCAGCCGCGACCGGGCAGCCTCGCGCTGCGGGGGTCGTGGTGGGTGCCGCGACCGCGGCCACCTACGCCACCGCTCTGGCCGTCGGCACGGTCGTCAGCTTCGCGAACGAGGACCAAGGGTCGGTGACGGCCGACCAGTCGAGCCTGCCGTTCGTGGCCCTGATCGGGCTGTGCCTCGTCGTCATCGCCGCCGGCGCACGCGCTCTCGCGCGCGCCGGTCGGCCGCGCGTCAGTCGCGGCTGACCGGGCCGTCGTCGGCTGACGTGCGGGTGGAGGTCGTCGACGTCGCGTCGTCGGCGTCGCCCTCCCAGGGCTGGGCCGCACGCTTGGTGTGCTTCGCGAACGACTTGGCCAGGAAGAACACGGCCACGGCGAGCAGGGCGACGATCCCGAGGGCGAGCCAGCCGGGACGCACGATGTTCGGGTCGAGACCACGCGGCCGCTCGGCCGTCACCAGGTACGTCACGAGCTCGTTCATGCCGCCATCCTACGGGGCAGCGGCGCCGGGGAGGTCAGCGCAGTCCGGCGAAGAGGTCGTCCTCGGGCACCGTCGTCTCGACCTTGGAGTCGACGAGCTGGTAGTCCTCCGTGGGCCACGCCTCGGCCTGCACCTCGTTGGGGACGGAGAAGAACCAGCCGTCCGGGTCGATCTGCGTGGCGTGCGCGAGCAGGGCGGCGTCGCGCACCGGGAAGTACTCGGCGCACTCGACCCGCGTGGTGAGCCGGGCCTCGTCCTCGGGCTTGCGCTCCCAGTCCTTCATCCGCTCGGCGTACGGGTTCTCCAGGCCGTGCCGCTCGAGCGCCTCGGAGATGGCCGTGAGCTTCTGCCAGTTCCAGCCGAGGTGGTAGTACAGCTTGCTGACCTGCCAGGCCTCGCCGAGCTCGGGGTGCCACGTCGGGTCGGCCGCCTTCTCGTAGGCGAACACGCTGATCTCGTGGCACTTGATGTGGTCGGGGTGGGGGTAGCCGCCGTTCTCGTCGTACGTCGTGAGCACGTGCGGGCGGAACGAGCGGACCAGGCGCACCAGCGGGACCGCCGCCTCCTCGACCGGGACCAGGCCGAAGCAGCCCTCCGGCAGCGGCGGCTTCGGGTCGCCCTCGGGCCACCCCGAGTCGACGAAGCCGAGCCAGTCCTGCTTCACGCCGAGGATCTCGCGGGCGCGGTCCATCTCCTCGCGGCGGATCTCCGTGATGAGCTCGGGGTTGTCCTCGATGCCCGGGTGCTTGAACTGCGGGTTCAAGATGCTGCCGCGCTCGCCACCCGTGCAGGTGACGACGTGCACGTCGATCCCTTCGGCGACGTAGCGGGCGGTCGACGCCGCACCCTTGCTCGACTCGTCGTCGGGGTGCGCGTGCACGTGCATGAGGCGCAGCTTCTCGGTCACCCGGCCAGTCTTCCATCGGACGGAGCACGATGCGGCGCGGGGCCCGTCGTTCGAGCGACGACGGCGGCACCCGACGCCGTGGGGGCGCCTGGAACAATCGAGGGGTGAGCACCCTCGACGCACGCTACGGCCGACGCACCCGCGGCCGCTGGCTGTGGCCCACGGTCGCGGCCGTCGGTGTGCTCATCGGCGTCGCGTGGGCGGCGTGGGTCGCACTCGACACCGACCCCGTCTCCGGCGAGATCCACGGGTACACGGTCGAGTCGCCCACCCGGGTGGTGGCCACGCTCGACGTGCGTCGGCCCGACCCCGTCGCCGCTCGCTGCACGCTCTACGCCCAGGCGCTCGACCACTCCGTCGTCGGCGAGCGGACCGTCGACGTCCCCGCGGGCCGCCGCGAGCGCACCCGGGTGACGGTGCCGATCACCACCGAGCGCGAGGCGGTCACCGCCGTCGTGAGGACGTGCCAAGTCCTGGACTGACTGCTAGGGTGGTCGTTCAACCCCGGGCTCGACGCCTGGGGTTCCGCTTGTTTTCACCTGCATGTCGGCCAGGAGGTTGCATCATGTCGCAGTCCAGCACCGAGACCATCTGGGTCACCCAGGAGGCGTACGACCGGTTGAAGGGCGAGCTGGCGAACCTCAAGGAGGTCGTCATGCCCGACATCACCGAGAAGATCGCGGCCGCACGCGACGAGGGCGACCTCAAGGAGAACGGCGGCTACCACGCCGCCCGCGAGGAGCAGGGCAAGGCCAACGCCCGCATCCAGCAGCTCGAGGACATGCTGCGTCGCGCCGAGGTCGGCGAGAAGCCGGCCGACGACGGCATCGTCGAGGCCGGCATGGTCGTGGGTGTCACCTTCGCCGGTGACGACGAGGTCGAGCGCTTCCTGCTCGGCTCGCGCGAGCTGCTCAGCCTCGACTCCGCCGTCGACCTCGACGTCTACTCCCCCACCTCGCCGCTCGGCGCCGCCATCCTCGGCAAGAAGGTGGGCGACGACGCCTCCTACGAGGCGCCCAACGGCAAGACGCTGACGGTCTCGATCGTCGAGGCCAAGCCGTTCTGAGCACCTGGCCGAAGGCCGGCTCCCGTCGTGGAGCCGGCCTTTCGTCATGCTCCGCGACGGGGGTAGGTTGCGGAGCATGAGCGTCGATGCGGCGAAGCGGGGCTACACCTCGCCCCTGCGCGCGCAGCGGGCGGCCGAGACCCGACGTCGGGTGATCGAGGCTGCCGCGGCCGGCTTCGCCGAGCGGGGCTTCGTGGGCACGACCCTGGCGAGCATCGCGGCCCAGGCCGGGGTGTCGGTCGACTCCGTCGTGTCGGTCGGCAGCAAGGCCTACCTGCTGCTGGAGGCGTTCCGCACCCGCTATGCCGGCACGGGCGACTGGGAGTCGCTGCTCGACGCGTCGACCGCCCAGGAGATCCTGGCCATGACCGACCGCGACGAGGGCCTGGAGGCGATGATCGCCTTCCTCGCCGACGGGCACGCCCGCTCGGCCGACCTCTGGACCGCCCTGCGCGCGACGGCGCAGTTCGAGCCGGTCGTGGCCGAGGGGCTCGCCGAGCTCGTGCGCCTGAAGGGTGAGTCCTTCGAGGTCACGACCCGGTGGATGCTCGACCTCGGGATCCTCGAGCCCGTCGACGAGGCCGACGTGTGGGCGCTGACGGTGCAGATCAACCTGGTGTCGGCCGCGGAGACGTACACGACCCTCGTGCGCGACTACGGGTACACCGACGAGCAGTACCGCGCCTGGCTGCGCCGCACCCTGCCCGTCGTGCGTCCCTGACCACTCGGGCCCGACGACCAGCCCCGGCGACGGGGCTCAGACGAGCCGGTGCCCGAGCCCGGCGAGCCGGTGCAGCGCGTCGGCCGCGTGGTCGGGTCCGCGGGTGGCGACCTGCACGGCCACCTCGACCTCGCGCACCCCGAGGGAGTCCGCCGCCCGGTCGTGCGCGACGTCGAGCACGTTCACCTGCAGGGCCGCCAGGTCGGTCAGCAGGCGCATCAGCTCGCCGGGACGGTCGGAGAACCTGACGCGCAGCTGCATGAACCGGCCCGCTGCAGCGAGACCGTGCCGGATGACGTCGAGCAGGAGCAGGGCGTCGATGTTGCCGCCCGACAGGACCGGCACGACGGGGCCGGCGAACCGATCGGGGTCGTCGAGCAGCGCGGCCACGCCCGCGGCGCCGGACGGCTCGACCAGCATCTTGGCGCGCTCGAGCAGCCCGATGAGCGCGGCGCTCATCGCGTCCTCGCTGACGGTCACGACGTCGTCGAGCTCCTTGGCGATCACCTCGAAGGGGATGAGCCCCGGCTCGGCGACGGCGATCCCGTCGGCCATCGTCGGGCCCATCACGCCCGCGACCGGGTGGCCCTCGGCGAGCGAGCCCGGGTAGGCGGCGGCGTCGGCCGCCTGCACGCCGACGACCGACACGTCGGGTCGGCGCTCGCGCAGCAGCGCGATGCCCGCGGCGAGTCCCCCGCCCCCGAGCGGCACGAGGACGGTGCTGACCTCCGGCAGCTGCTCGATGATCTCGAGCCCGACGGTGCCCTGGCCGGCGAGCACGTCCTCGTGGTCGAAGGGGTGGATCAGCACGGCACCCGTGCGCTCGGCGAACGCCTTGGCGTGCACCAGCGCCTCGGTGACGCCCGTGCCGGCGAACTCGACGTCGGCCCCGTAGCCGCGGGTCGCGGCCACCTTCGGCAGGGCCGCGCCGTCAGGCATGAAGATCGTGGCGCGGGTGCCGAGGAGCTGCGCCGCCAGGGCGACGCCCTGCGCGTGGTTGCCGGCGCTCGCCGCGACGACGCCACGGGCACGCTCCGCGTCGGACAGTCCGGCGATGCGCACGTAGGCGCCGCGAATCTTGAACGATCCGGTGCGCTGCAGGTTCTCGCACTTGAGGTGCACGTCGGTGCCCACCCGCTGGCTGAGCCACCGCGAGTGCGCCATCGGCGTGCGCTCCACCACCGGCGCGAGCAGGTCGCGCGCGGCCTCGACGTCCCTCAGGTCGACCATGACGTCAGCCTAGGCGCTCACGTCCGGTCCCCCGACAGGCGACGGCAGGCGTCAGGCCTGCTCGGCCCTGACCTCGGGCGGGTCGTCCTCGGGGAGTCCGTCGTCGGCGACGGGTGTGCCCGACTCCTCGACGAGGTGGCGCACGATGCCGTTCAGGCAGGCGACGAGCGGCACGGCCACCAGCGCGCCGACGATGCCGGACACGGTGATGCCGGCGGCGATGGCGATGATGATCGCCAGCGGGTGCACCGCGACGAAGCGGCCCATGAGGAACGGCTGCAGCACGTGCGACTCGAACTGCTGCACCGCCACCACCGCGGCCAGCATGATCAGCGCGACGATCGGGCCCTGCGCCACCAGCGCCACGAGCACGGCGACCATGCCGGACACGAGCGCTCCGACGATCGGGACGAACGCGCCGAGGAAGACGAGGACACCGATGGCGAACGCCAGCGGCACACCGAGCAGCCACGCGGAGACCGCGATGCCGATGGCGTCGGTGAGGGCGACCAGCACGGTGGCTCGGACGAAGCTGGTGAGGCTGGCCCAGGCCGTCTCGCCGGAGCTGTGCACCTTCGCACGCGCCGACCGCGGGAAGAGCGCGACGGCGAACGCCCAGATGCGGTTGCCCTCGTAGAGGAAGAAGAACGACGCGAACAGCGCGATGAAGAAGCCGGCGACGAAGTGCGTCAGCGTGGTGCCCACGGCGGCCAGCTGGTCGACCGCGGCCCGCTCCCCGAAGGTGCGGATGGCGTCCTCGACCTGGTCGACGTAGCGGTCGAGCTGGGTCTCGCTCAGCCCGAGGGGTCCGTTCTGGGCCCAGTCCTGCACCTGGGCGATGCCCGCGATGACCTGCGCCTTGAGGTCGTAGAACTGGGTCGACAGCTGCTGCCCGACCAGAGTGAGCAGCCCGAAGAACCCGCCGAGCATGACGAGGACGACGATCGCCGTGGCCAGGAGACGCGGCAGCCCGCGACGGTCGAGCCAGTCGACGGCACCGATCGTGAGCGCCGTGCCGAGCAGCGCCACCGCGATGGGGACGGTCACCTCGGAGAAGAAGCTCAGCAGCCAGTAGAGCGCGTAGCCGGCGACGCCGAGGACGAGGAGACGCCACGCCCACGCCGTCGCGATCTCCACGCCGACAGGGATCTCCGGCCGCGTGCTCACCTGCATGCTCCCGTCACAGGACCGACACTAGCGGGAACAGCCAGCCGCGCAGTGTCGTTGACCCCGGTGGACCCAAGGAGAGTGATCCGATGATCTTCGGAACCCGCAAGACCGAGCTCCCCGACGCGCAAAACGCCCTGCCCGGACGCTCCGAGCGTCCGTTCGCCGTCGGCACCACGCACCGTGTGCTCGGCACCCCGATCGAGACCCCGCTCGACTCCGGCGTCGTGCCGGACGGCTTCGAGGTCGCGGTCGTCGGGCTGGGCTGCTTCTGGGGCGAGGAGAAGACGTTCTGGGAGGTTCCCGGTGTCTGGTCGACGTCGGTCGGCTACGCCGGCGGCCTGACCCCGAACCCCACCTACGAGGAGGTGTGCACCGGCCGCACCGGTCACGCCGAGGTCGTGCGCATCGTGTTCGACCCCGCGAAGGTGAGCTACGCCGACCTGCTCAAGGTGTTCTGGGAGAACCACGACCCCACGCAGGGGATGCGTCAGGGCAACGACCGCGGCACCCAGTACCGCTCCGTCCTGCTCACCACGAGCGAGGAGCAGCAGCGCCAGGCCGAGGAGTCGCGCGAGCGCTACCAGGAGCAGATGACCAAGGCCGGCTACGGCCGCATCACCACGGCCATCCAGCCGCTGCAGGACTACTACTACGCCGAGGAGCTGCACCAGCAGTACCTCGCGAAGAACCCGTTCGGCTACTGCCCGCTGCACGCCACGGGCGTCTCGTACGCCTGAGAGCTGCCGGAGCGAGGTCCCGTCACGCCCACGCGTGGCGGGACCTCGTCGTTTCTGCACCGCGACGGCGAGCGCCTGCCCTACGCTCGCGCCGTGGACATCGGCATCCTGATCCTCCTCGGCGTGCTCGCCACCTTCGTGGCCGGCCTGGCTGCGTACCGGGTCCTCGACGCCGCGCTCGGGCGACGTGCGGCGAACGGCTTCCTGCTCCTCGCCCTGACCCTCGTGCTCGCGCTCACCACCGTCGCCCTGGTCTTCACCGCCGCCTTGCACACGAGCGACGGGCTGTGAGTCGATGCGGGACCGGGCAGCGGTGCGCGAGGGCGTCCTGGCCCTCGCGGTCGAGCTGGTCGTCGCCGTCGCCCTGTGGGCCGGGGTCGTCACCACCGCCGGGTGGCTGTCCATCCTGATCGGTGTCGTCGCGGGCCTCGTCACGCTCCACCTGCTGGTCACGGCCATCCTGCTCGTCGGGGCCCGTCTCGGCCTGCGGGCGCTCCAGCGGTGGATCGACGATCTCCCTCCCCACGAGCGCCACCGGCTGCGCTGAGGAGTGGGACGGACGTTCCGATCCGACGCCGGTCGGTGTAGAACATGGCCATGAGCCCCGACCGCCCGAACCGCGCCGACGTCGCGTCCGTCCTGCTGCTGGTCCTGTTCGTCGTCTCCTTCTTCCTCGGCGAGAACGCCTGGCTCGGCGCCATCGTGGTCGCGTTCCCGACCATCGTGTTCCTGCAGGCGTCGCACTGGATCCGCCGCTGACGGCCTGTGCTCACGAGGATCGGCGCATGCCCGACTGGGCGCGATCGCCTCGTCGAGATGTGATGCGCGCGCAGATGGGATGAGATGGGGGTACCCGAGTCGAGGGAGGGACCGTGCCACACCTGTCGACACCTGCCCCAGCCCTTGACGGGGTCTGACGTGACCGCAGCCGTCGGGCGCCCCTCCCCCGTCGTCGAGGACGCGATGCTGCGCCGGCCGAAGTCGTGGCCGATGAGCCTGACCGTCGGCGACGCCCGTGAGGTGCTCGGCGACGACCACCTGCACGCGATCCTCGTCGTCGAGGGGGCGCTGCTGCGCGGCGTGATCGTGGAGGGCGACGTCCCGGACGACGCCAGGAACGACCAGCCTGCCCTCGTCCATGCCCGGCTGGAGGGTCGCACCGTGCGGGTCGGCACCACGCTGGACGAGGCCCGCGAGCTCCTCGAGCAGTCCCGGTCGCGCCGGCTCGCCGTCGTCGACGCCGCAGGCGCCCTCGTCGGGCTGCTGTGCCTGAAGCGGCACGGTCGGGGATTCTGCTCCGACGCGGGCGTCGAGGCCCGGCGCGCGTCCCGCGCGAGCGAGCGCCCCGTCTAGGAGGGACTCCGCACGACGGCCCACTGGTTCGGGAATGCAACGACCTGCGTCGACGTTGTCGCCGTTCGGGCCCGACGCGTCGGCCGCCCGCCCGCCGTCGACCTGCTCCGAGGAGACCCATGACCACCACCCGGCCCGTCCAGCGGTGGGCGTTCGGCATGCTCCTGGCCCTCGTCGCCGTCTCGCTCGGCGTCTCCGGTGCGCCCGCGCCCCTCTACGCGCTCTACGCGCAGGAGTGGGGCTTCGCGCCGCTCACGACGACCATCGTGTTCGCGGTCTACGCCGTCGCAGCGCTCGCTGCCGTGCTCGTCACCGGGTCGATCTCCGACCGCTACGGCCGACGTCCGGTGCTCATGGTCGCCGCGCTGCTGATCCTCGCCGGCCTCGGCCTGTTCATGGCGGCCGACTCCGTGGTGTGGCTGCTGGCCGCCCGCATCCTGCACGGCCTGGGCGTCGGTGCGGTGGTGGTCGTCGCCTCGGCCGCCCTGCTCGACCTGCGGCCCGACGAGGGCGACCGCACCGGCCGGATCACCGGCGTCGTGTTCAACAGCGGCATCGCGGTCGTGCTCGTCGCCGTGTCGCTCATCGTCGACCGTGGGCCCGCTCCCACGGTGCTGCCCTACGCGATCCTCGCCGGCATCGTCGCAGTGCTCCTGCTGGGGCTGCTCGTCATGCGCGAGCCGCACACGGAGGAGCGCGCCGTCCGCCTGCACGTGGCACGGCCTCGCGTCCCGCGCGAGATCGCCGCGCACTTCCGGTTCTCGGCCCTGGGCGTGATGGCGTCGTGGTCGGTGCTGGGCGTGCTCCTGTCGCTCTACCCGCGGATCGCGTCGGAGGCCATCGGTGCCACGTCGGTGCTGTTCGGCGGGGCGGTCGTCGCCGCGTCGGCCGCGGCGTCGGCCCTCAGCCAGGCGGTCGGGGCGCGCTGGCCCGCCCGCACGAGCGCCATCGTCGGCGACTTCGGCACCGCCGCCTCCCTCGTGCTCTGCGTGCCCGCGGTCGCATGGGGCCATGCCTGGGGCATCGCCGCGGCCTCGACGCTCGTCGGCCTGTTCTTCGGCCTCGCGTTCGGCGGGTCGCTGCGCCACCTGACCCAGCACGTGCCGTCGGCCCACCGTGGGGAGGTCATGTCGGCGTTCTACGTGCTCGCCTACAGCGCCATGGCCGTGCCGACGGTGCTCGCCGGCTGGGCCGCCACGATCTGGACCCCGCGGACGATCTTCGCGCCGTTCATGGTCACGGTCGCCGTCGCCTGCACGGCGGCGGCCGTGATGGGGCTGCGCTCGCGCGCCGAGCAGCGCGCCGCCGAGGTCGAGGCCCCGGTGGCCGTCGCGTCGTGAGCGAGTCGCTCGACGACCTGCCCGAGGTGGCCGACCTCGCCGGCCCGGGCATGCGCCTGCTGCTGGTCGGCATCAACCCCAGTCCGCTGACCGCCCGCACCGGGTACCACTTCGCGCACCCGGGCAACCGCTTCTACCCAGCCCTGCGCCGCGCCGGTGTCCTGCCCGAGGCGGCGAGGACGCCCGAGCTGGCGGCGCCCGTCCTCGTCGAGCGGGGCGTCGGGATCACCAACCTCTCGCCCCGACCCACGGCACGGGCCGACGAGCTGGACGACGAGGAGGTGCGCGCCGGTCGTGAGCGCGTCACCGCTGCCGTCCGCGCGCACGGTCCGCGGGTGGTCGCCGTGGCCGGCGTCACGAGCTACCGGGTCGCGTTCGCCGACCGGCGGGCCCGGCTCGGCCGCCAGGCGCACGACCTCGAGGGGGCCGAGCTCTGGGTCGTGCCCAACCCCAGCGGACTCAACGCGCACGCGACGATCGACTCCCTCGCCCGCGACTACCGCGAGGTCGCGGAGGCCGCCGGCGTGCCGCTCGACGACGTCCCGACGTTGCCCTGACCGTCGTTCGCCATCGGCGAACGCACACGGTCCTTGTCAGGGGAATTGAGTCGACTAGACTCAAGTTGAACTGGATGTCCGGTCGCGGTGGCCGGACCGAACGACCCACCAGGAGGACCATCATGAGCAACGTCTCCGTCTTCACCCGCCGTGACCCCTTCGCCGAGTTCGACTCGCTGGTCCGCAGCGCGTTCAGCCCGACCCAGGGCTCGGCAGCCCGCCTCGACTTCACGCCCGCCGTCGAGACCGTCCGTGACGGCGACGACGTCGTCGTGCGGCTCGAGCTTCCCGGCATCGACGTCTCGAACGACGTCTCCGTCGAGGTGACCGGCGGACGCCTGGTCGTCAAGGGCGAGCGTCGCGACCAGCGCACCGAGGAGGACGGCGAGAACAGCCGCCGGATCAGCGAGATCCGCTACGGCTCGTTCGAGCGCACCTTCGGGCTCCCCGGCCACGTCACGGCCGACGCCATTAGCGCCTCCTACGACGCCGGCATCCTGTCGGTCCGCGTGGCCGGTGTGTTCGCCGGCACCGAGCCGACCCGGATCGAGATCACGCAGGGCTGATCCCATCCGCGCACAGCGCCCCCGTCACCCCTGGTGGCGGGGGCGCTGCACGTCAGAGGCCGAGTCGGCGCCCGGCGGCCGCGAACACGCTCTGGTAGCGCGAGCCGAGCAGTCGCACCGAGAGGTCGAGGACGTGGGCGTCGGCGCCCACGAGCACGCGCGCCTTGCCCTTCTCCACGCCCGCGAGGATGACCTGCGCCGCCTTCTCCGGCGACGTGCGGGCCACCTTGTCGAAGGACCGCGCGAGCTCGTCGTGGTCGCGCCCCTCGGCCTGGTCGGCGTTGCGGGCGATGTTCGTGGCGATGCCGCCGGGGTGCACGCACGTGACCTTGACCGGTCGCTGGGCCAGCGCCATCTCCTGGCGCAGCGACTCGGTGAACCCGCGCACCGCGAACTTGGCGGCGTTGTAGGCGCTCTGCGACGGCATCGAGAACATGCCGAAGATGCTGGAGATGTTGACGACGTGACCGTCGCCGGACTCCACGAGGTGCGGCAGGAAGGCCTTCGTGCCGTGGACGACGCCCCAGAAGTCGACGTCCATGATCTTCTCGACGTCCTTGTACGACATCTCCTCGACGGTGCCGGAGTAGGCGATGCCTGCGTTGTTGAAGACCAGGTTCACGCGACCGAGGTCGGCGACGACGTCGCGGGCGTACTCCTCGACGCGCTCACGCTCGGCGACGTCGACGAGGTCGCCGCGCACGCGCGCGCCGGTGGCCTCCACGAGGCGCTGCGTCTCGGCCAGTCCGGCGGCGTCGACGTCGCAGACGGCGACCGTGGCGCCGCGTCGGCCGAGCTCGACCGCGAGCGCACGCCCGATGCCGGAGGCGGCCCCCGTCACGACGGCGACCTTGTGGCTGTAGTGGGTCATGCGCTGCGTCCTCTCGAGTCCAGATACCGTCGGTATCCGAAATGAGCGTAGGGCACGCCGCCCGCACGAGGCAACCCTCGCGACTCGTTCACCGCACGGCCTGGGTCTTTCGGCCCTACGCTCGTCGCGTGACGACGTTGCTGATGCCGCCCGGAGTGCGGGAGGCCCGCCCCGAGGACGTGGCCGACATCGTCGCCATGGTGCGTGAGCTCGCCGACTACGAGAAGGCCGTCGACCAGGCACGGATGACGTCGGTGCAGCTCTACGAGGCGCTGTTCGGTGCCGACCCGCCGGCCCACGCCCTCGTCGCGCAGTCCGGAGAGGGCCGGGTCGTCGGCTTCGCCCTCTGGTACCGGACGTTCTCGACCTGGGACGGCGTGCCCGGCATCCACCTCGAGGACCTCTACGTGCGGCCCACCCGGCGCGGCAGCGGCATCGGACGTGGCCTGCTCACCGCGCTCGCGCGGATCGCGACCGAGCGTGGCTACTCGCGCGTGGAGTGGGACGTGCTGCGCTGGAACTCCCCCGCGATCCGGTTCTACGAGTCGCTGGAGGCCGTGCCGCAGGAGGAGTGGCTGGCGTACCGGCTGACCGGCAAGACGATCGCGCGCCTCGCGGAGTCCTGAGCTCGGGACGCCCGCCTCAGGCGAGGAACGCGGTGCGCAACCGCTCGACGGTGCCGGCGTCGCCACCCACCGCGGCGAACCACGCGTCGACACCGCCGGGGTGCTGCTGCCAGCGGTCGAGGACGTGCTCGATCGCCTCGCGCGGCACGGTGAGGAAGGCCGCAGGCACCGGCGGGTGGTCCGAGCCCGGGGCGCGCAGCCGCGCGTCGATCGCGGCGGTGGCGTGCTCGGTCAGCATGTAGTCGGCGGCGACGTCGTCGCGCGGGACGCCCAGCAGCCGCAGCAGCAGGGCCACGGAGATGCCGGTGCGGTCCTTGCCTGCCGCGCAGTGCACCAGGGACGCTCCGCCCTCGGCCGCCGTGCTCGCGACCTCGTCGACCAGCTGGACGAGCAACGGGCCCGCGGTGTCGAGGACCTTGCCGTAGAGGTGCGTCAGCGTCGGCGTGTCCTCGTGCCAGCCGGGAGCGAGCGACGACAGCAGCGACAAGGTGACGACCCGCGGGCCGAGGGGCGCGAGCGGGTGCGGCCCGCCGTGCTCCATCGAGGAGCGCAGGTCGACGACGAGGGCGGGCGGCCAGGGCGTACCGTCGGGCACGGTGTCGGTGGGCTCGGGGACGCCGCTGCGCAGCAGCAGACCGGTGCGCACGGTGGCGCCGTCGTGGCCGACCACGCCGCCCACGTCGCGGAAGTTCGGGAGGGTGACGCTCACGCGGCTCATCGTAGGTGTGAGCACCCACACCCCCGTCGGGCGGCGCCTGGGGGCGCCCGCCGTCGCGCGGACCTCTAGCATGGCGACGTGAGAGCCCCGAACAAGATCGCGTCCCAGGTCGCGGTCGGAGGGCTCGCCGCCGTCGCCGGCTACTGGGGCGTCGTCTTCGGCGAGATCGTCGTCGCCAAGCGGGCGATCGGCGTCACCGACGCCCGGCCCCCGCGCGCCGACGGCGTGTACGGCGAGGACCTCCCCCGCGATCCCGTCCGCTGCCTGGTGCTGGGCGACTCGGCCGCCGTCGGGTACGGCATGAGCCGTGCCGACGCGACCCCGCCGGCGATGCTCGGCATCGGTCTGGCGCACGTCCTCGACGCGCAGGTCGAGATCCGCTCCGAGGCCGTGGTCGGTGCTGTGACATCGGACCTGCGCGACCAGATCGAGGCGGCCGGCGACTTCGACCCCGACCTCGTCGTGATCATCATCGGCACGAACGACGTGACCCACCGCGTGCCCGCGTACCAGTCGACACGGCTGCTCGGCTCGGCCGTGCGGCGCCTGGTCGACGGCGGCGCGCAGGTGGTCGTGGGCACGTGTCCCGACCTCGGGACGGTGCGCCCGATCCCGCAGCCGCTGCGCTGGATCGCCCGCCGCAAGAGCCGTGCGCTCGCCCGCAAGCAGACGGTCGCCGTGGTGCGGGCCGGTGGTCGCGCGGTCTCGCTGGGCAGTCTGCTGGGCGTCCTGTTCACCGAGAAGTACGACGTGATGTTCGGCGAGGACCGCTTCCACCCGTCGGAGACGGGCTACGCCAACATGGTGTCGGTGCTGGTGCCGTCGCTCGCCGCGGCCTGGCGCGAGCGCGACCGCGACTTCGCCGTCGCCCACTTCGGCGGCTCCCCCGGCACGATGTCGCTCACCGACGCCGCGGAGCGCGCCGGCGAGCGTGAGGGCACCGAGGTCACCCGCGACGGCCGCTGGGCCCGCATCCTCCGCCGCCGCTGACCCCCAGCGACCGCCTGGAGTGGTCTCGATACGCCTCCCCTTGCTGGCGCTCGTGGAGGCACTCGACCAGCGGAGGTTCTCGCTGGTCGAGTAGTCCGAGCGAGCTTGCGAGGCTCGGACGTATCGAGACCACCCGGCAAGAGCTCAGCGCGACC
>LUMT01000884.1_pt1 | contig 20361 bp, 25 predicted proteins | sample 729741 | NCBI WGS metagenome assembly LUMT01 (sample SAMN03860299, study PRJNA289734) | marine metagenome | biome: seawater column; feature: ocean; material: water; isolation source: Red Sea water column Station 192 - depth 50m | place: Saudi Arabia: Red Sea | collected 2011-10-15 | depth 50 m
CTAAGATTAGTAAAACAATATGCAAAAAAAATTGGATTAAGTTTCCATGTTGGATCGCAGTGTATGCATCCAATTTCATATGCTAAAGGTATAAATGAGATTGGAAATATAATTAAAAAAACAAAAATAATCCCTGATACAATAAATGTTGGTGGAGGATTTCCAACAATTTATCCAGATTTAATTCCACAATCATTAGATGAATACTTCAATGAAATTAAAAAAAGTTTATCTAATTTAAAATTAGAAAAGTTGCCAGAGATAATTTGTGAACCAGGAAGAGCATTGGTTGCAGAAAGTGGTTCAACAATTGTTAAAGTTAATTTAAGAAAAAAACAAAAACTTTATATAAACGATGGAACATATGGAACCCTATTTGATGCAGGAACACCTAACATAGTTTATCCATCTAAAATGATTAAAGAAAATTCAAATAAAATAATTTCAAAAAAATTGACTGCTTTTGATTTCTTTGGTCCTACTTGCGATAGCATGGATTATATGAAAGGACCTTTTTTATTACCAAATAATATTAAGGAAAATGATTACATAGAGCTTGGTCAACTTGGAGCATATGGATTAACTTTTAGAACACAATTCAATGGTTACTATTCAGATGAAATTTATGAAGTTGAAGATAAACCAATAATGTCAATGTATGAAAAAGACGTTAACAGCGCTCATATGGTTGCTTAATGTCAGACCAAAAAAATCCAGGACATAACAGTAAAAGAGATTTTTTAAAAAATCCTGTCGAACATATAGATATTACTTCATTTGACTCTAGAACAATTATTTCTTCAATGGAGAAAATGTCATTTGTATCTAGAGAAACTGCAAATGCAGCGAACATTTACAACGAAATGCTTAAAGATAAGGAATGTACAATTTTTCTTACTTTAGCAGGATCAACATCTGCAGCAGGATGTATGAATATTTATAAAGATCTTGTTAAATATAATATGGTTGATGCAATTGTAGCAACAGGGGCATCAATTGTAGATATGGATTTTTTTGAAGCTCTTGGATTTAAACATTATCAAGGATCTCAATTTCAAGATGATACTGAATTAAGAGACAACTATATTGATAGAATTTACGACACATATATCGACGAAGAAGAGCTTCAAATGTGTGATAAAATTATTTGCGAAATAGCAGATACTTTAGAACCAAGAAGTTATACTTCGAGAGAGTTTATTTCGGAAATGGGAAAATATTTAAAAAAAAATTCAAAAAAGAAAGATTCTTTAATTGAAACAGCTTACGATAATAATGTTCCAATTTTTTGCCCAGCTTTCACAGATTCAAGCGCAGGTTTTGGTCTTGTAATGCATCAAGAAAAAAATCCAAAAAAACATATGACTATAGACTCAGTTAGAGAATTTAGAGAACTAACTGAAATTAAAATCAAATCAAAAGGTTCTGGTTTATTTATGATTGGTGGAGGAGTTCCTAAAAATTTTATTCAAGACACTGTTATTTGTGCTGAGCTTCTTGGTAAAAATGTAGATATCACTAAAGAACAAATGGTATTTGCTGAAGCAACAAGTGTATTGCCATTAATAGCTAGCGATGCTTACCACAAAGGTGAGTGGAAAAATAGAGAACGAAAAAACTTCTCAAAATTATTTATATAAAATTGAAATATTTATCAAACAAACATGGTTTCTTAGGAATTGATAATACATTCAACTTCAAAGAAAAAGTAGTAGTCGTTCCATTTGGACTTGAAAAAACAGTTAGTTATGGTGGTGGAACAAAAAATGGACCAAAAGAAATTATCAAAGCTTCTCACCAAGTTGAACTTTATGATGAGGAACTAAATTGTGAACCTTACAAAAAAATAGGTATCAAGACATTAAAACCATTTAAAATTGATAAAAATATCAAAGTAGCATTAAATAAAATTTCTAAAATCAATGGGGAAATTTTAGATAAAAAACTATTTCCAATGACTTTTGGTGGTGAACATTCAATTACACCAGGATGCATTGTTCCTTTTACAAAGAAATATAAAAATATTTGTCTTTTACATTTTGATGCGCACGCAGATTTACGTGAAAGTTATAATGGTGAAAAATTTTCACATGCATCAGCAATAAGAAGATGTTTAGATTATAAAAATGTATCTTTAATTTCTTTTGGAATTAGAAATATATCAGAAAGTGAGATTCCATTTTTGAAAAAAAATTCAAATAGAATAGATATCTTCTGGGCAAAAGATAAAAAAAAATGGAATTTAAATAAATTTAAAAAATTAATAAAAAATAAGACTGTTTACTTAACGTTTGATGTAGATGGATTAGATTCAAGTATTATGCCTGCTACCGGAACACCTGAACCAGGTGGATTGTTGTGGGACGAGACATTAGAGATAATTAGAATTGCAGCAAAAAATTCAAATATAGTTGGAGCTGACATTAATGAACTTTCTCCAATTAAAGGATTTAACTCCTATAATTTTCTTGTTGCTAAATTAGCTTATAAAATTTTGTCTTATAAATTTTTGTATTAGACTTTAATTGGCTTAAATATTTTTAATAACATTCTAAATGGTATTAACATTATTAGTGCTACCAATAACTTAACACCTAAATCACCTAAGGACAAAGTTACCCAAGGAACTCCTGTTCCATAAAATGATATTGAGAAAAATAAAAAAGTATCAATAGTTGAACCAATTAATGATGAAGTTAGAGGTGCAACAAACCACTGTTTTTTTCTTAAACGATCAAATATTTGAATATCTAGCAATTGGGCTGTAAGGAAAGCAATTCCAGATCCAACTGCAATTCTCTGGCTTTTTTTTATATGGTGATTTTAATAAAATAACTTTTTTAAGTTTTTTTAATCTTGGTGATATATTTTTATTTTTTACAGTTTTTAAGAATTCGTCAAAACTTCCTTTTTTATCAACTGATCTTACTCCTGAATTACTAACAGTTAGTTTCAAACTTCTTCCAGCAAGCTCACTTGTAAATTTTACTTTTTTTAAATTAGGTAAAAATCTTCTTTTAGTCTTATTGTTAGCATGACTAACATTATGACCTTTCATAGGAATTTTACCAGTTAGTTCGCATTTTTTTGACATAATTTCACTGCCTATATAAGGGGAGATATTAAGGGCGTCAAGTTTATTAAAATTAAGAAAGAGTTTTATTTCCAACGATTTCTGAAATATTTTTCACCCCATCTCTAAGAAATAATTCTTTTAGCTCTTTTTTAATGTTTGCAGCAATGTTAGGTCCTTGAAATACCATTCCGGTATACAACTGAATATAATCTGCCCCTGACAAAAATTTATCATATGCAGACTTTCCTGAGTCTATACCTCCTACCCCAATTATTTTAATTCTACCATTTAACAATTTAAAGAATTGATTAATGAGTAAATTTGATTTTTGTTCAATCGGCTTTCCTGATAAGCCTCCTTTTTGATGACGTTGAATATTTTTTAAATCATCTCTAGTACTTTCTGATGTATTTGAAATAATTATTGCAGATATTTCATTTTCTAAAAGGATTTCTGATATTAACTCAATTTGGTTTAAATCAATGTCTGGAGAAATTTTAACTACGATTGGAATGTCAGTTTTCAATTCATTTTTCTTATCTTTAATTGATTTTAATAATTCTTTTAATTTATTTTCATCATGAAAATTTCTTAAATTTTCAGTATTTGGAGAAGAAATATTAATTGTAATATAATCAGCAACTTCATAAAATTTTTCTAATCCAATTAAATAATCATTCAATCGATTATCAGAGTCTTTATTTGGTCCAACATTTACTCCAAGTATTCCAATTTTTTTATTTGATTTTATTCTATTTAAAATAGTTTCAGATCCTTGATTGTTGAATCCCAATCTATTAATTAACGCTTGATCTTCAACTAATCTAAATACTCTTGGCTTTTCATTGCCATATTGTTTTAAAGGAGTAACAGTTCCAACTTCAACAAAACCAAATCCCAATTTAAACAAAGGATTGTAAACTTCTGCATTTTTGTCAAAACCAGCTGCTATTCCTATTGGATTACTTAAATCTTTGCCAAATATTTGTGTTTTAAAAATCGGATCATTTTTATTTTCATCAAATACATTTGATACTAAATTAAATTTTAAAGATTGAATTGCTAGAGTATGGGCTTTTTCTGGATCTAATTTGAAAATTAAAGATCTTAAATTTGAATACATTATTTGAGTTTACTCATTATAAGGTCTTTTGTTTCATTAACACCAAAAAAACTTATAAAAAATCCCATTCTTGGTCCATTTTCATCACCAAAAACCACCTCATAAATAAGTTTAAACCAATCTCTTAAATTTTCAGCATAACCATTTTCTTTTCCAGTAGAATAAATCAAAGTTTGAATTTCCTCTGGTGGCATCTGATCATTGCATTTTTCTAAAGTTGAAATTAAAGCCTCAAGAGCTTTTTTTTCATCTTCAGAAGGTGTTTTGTATTTTTTTTGAGACTTAATTACATCATTAAAATATTTAATTGCGTATCCTACTAATCCATCAAAAATTGGAAAGTTAGTTTCTTGAATATTTGGTTTGTATTTTTTTACAAATTTCCATAACAAATCTTTACTATCTGCATTACTTGTTTCTACTAAGTTCAATAACATTGAAAAACTCATAATCATATCTTCTTTTGGAATACTCCCATTGTGGACATGCCACACTGGATTCATTACTAATTGCTGCTCAGTCTGCTTTTTAGATTTTTCAATATTATCCAAATATTCATCTACTGCTTTTGGAACTATTTCTTTATAAAGTTTTTTAGCTCTTTTTGGATTTTGATACATATATAGAGATAAACTTTCTGGTGAAGCATACTTCAACCATTGATCAATAGTTATTCCATTACCTTTAGATTTTGAAATTTTCTCACCCTTTTCATCTAGAAAAAGTTCATATGCAAATCCTGATGGATTCTTTTTACCCAATAAATTAATGATTTTTGTAGATAAAATTGCACTTTCAATCAAATCCTTACCATACATTTCAAAATCAATATCTAAAGCAAACCATCTCATTGCCCAATCTACTTTCCACTGTAATTTACAATTCCCGTCTAAAATACTACTCTCTAATTTTTTACCTTTATTATCGAATATTATTTTAGAATTAGACTGATCAATTTCTATTACAGGTATCTCCAAAACATGACCAGTATCAGGACATACTGGTAAAAAAGGACTGTATGTTTTTTGTCTTTCTTTTCCAAGTGTTGGTAAAATAATATTCATTATTCCTTCATAATTTTCTAAAATGATTTTCAAAGTAGGATTAAAAAATCCTGCCTTGTACAAAGATGTGGAACTTTTAAAATTATATTTAAAATTAAAACTGTTTAAAAAATCCTTCAGCATTTCATTATTATGTTCTCCAAAACTATTAAATTTTTGAAAAGGATCAGGTACTTGCGTTAAAGGTTTGTGAAGGTTTTGTTGCAACAATTCTTGGTTAGGAACATTATCTGGAACTTTTCTTAAGCCATCCATGTCATCTGAAAATGTAATAATTTCTGTTGGTAAATCTGTGAGTTGATTAAGTGCATTAACCATCATTGAAGTTCGTGCAACTTCTCCAAAAGTTCCTATGTGAGGTAATCCACTTGGACCATATCCAGTTTGGAGAGTAATCTTACCTTTTTTTTCAATAAAAGCTTTTCTTTCACGAAGCATTTTTTTAGCTTCAACAAAAGGCCAAGCACTTGTCTTTTCTAGGACATCTTTTTTAATCATGAATTACTCTTTTTAACCTTAAACTAGTGATTATATTAATTCTTATAGAGTTGAAATTTATTTACCATAAAATATTGTTCTTTCAAAATGTCTAATTACAAAACTGTTTTTTTTACGCTTGGAATTCTGCAAATAATATTGGGTGTATCAATGTTCATCCCAATTATAGTACAATTCTTTTACTCAGAGATAGACTCATCTTTCTTTGGCTCATCTATTGTAACCATAATCTTTGGAACTTTATTTTTTTTATCAAATTTAGATCACGATAAAAAACTTAATCTACAACAAGCTTTCTTATTAACTGCACTATCTTGGATTAGTATTGCAGTATTTGGATCTTTACCGTTTGTATTCTCTAGTATTGAACTTTCAATTACAGACTCTTTTTTTGAAAGTATGTCAGGAATTACTACAACTGGATCTACAATAATCTCAGATTTAGAGAACGCACCAAAGGGTCTTCTTTTATGGAGAGCTATTTTACAATGGCTAGGTGGAATTGGAATAATTGTAATGGCGATTACTTTAATGCCTATAATGAATGTTGGAGGTATGCAATTATTTAAAATTTCAAGTAATGACTCTTCAGAAAAAATACTCCCTAAGTCAAAAGAAATAGCACTTAGATTAATTTATATTTACTCAGGATTAACAGGCCTTTGTGCAATCACTTATTGGATATTTGGTATGGGTAAATTTGACAGCTTAACCCACTCAATGACTACAATTGCTACTGGAGGCTTTTCTAACTACAACGAGTCAATTGGATACTTTAATAGTTTACCAATTGAGATTTCATCAATGTTTTTTATTATATTGGGAAGTATTCCTTTTATTGCTTACATTAAATTTATAAGTGGAAACAAAAAAATTTTTTTAAATGATATTCAAATCAAAACTTTTTTAAAAATTATAATATTCACTGTTATAATTTTATCTATTTACTTATTATTTTCTAACCAAGAAAACTTTAGTTTAAGATCAATATTTTTTAATACTATATCAATCCTGAGTGGTACTGGTTATGTAATTTGTAATTAAGTATGATCAAAGTGCAGTTGATGAAAAGTTTATAGCTTCAATTATTTCATTTATTTATTTTTATATCGTAATATTTTTTATTCTTACTGCATTGTTATCCTTAACTGGTTTAGATTTTATTACTGCTATCTCAGGTGCAGCTACATCTATTTCAAATGTTGGACCTGGTCTTGGTCCAATAATTGGCCCAAATGGAGATTTTTCTTCATTACCAGATCTTTCTAAATGGATTTTAACAGTTGGTATGATTTTAGGTAGACTTGAGCTATTTGCAATATTAGTATTATTTTTACCATCATTTTGGAAAAATTAATTATGTCTGAAATAAATAAAACATCCTGGTTAGAATCGATTTCAGTTTACAAAGATATTCGGATGTTAAGAATTTTATTACTTGGTGCAATCAGTGGATTTCCATGGGTCTTGATTGCTAGTAGTTTAAGTCTTTGGTTAAAAGAAGAAGGATTAAGTAGATCTACTATTGGATGGGCAGGACTTATTTTTGGAGTTTATGCTTTTAATTATCTTTGGGCACCAATTATAGATAGAATTCAAATTCCTTTCCTAACTAAAAAATTAGGTCACCGAAGAGGATGGATTGTTTTAATGCAATTAGTAATTCTAATAAGTTTACTAGTTTGGAGTATTATAAACCCTACAGAAAACTTAGCGTTAATAATTACAGTTGGATTAATCATCGCTATAGCATCAGCAACTCAAGATATAACGGTAGATGCATTAAGAATTGAACAAATTAATGAAAATGAGGGAAAATCAATGGCAGCAGGTGCTGCAATGGCTGTAGTTGGTTGGTGGACAGGTTACAAATTAGGTGGTGTAGTTGCTTTATTTACTGCAGAGTTTTTTGAAAATATTGGTATCCAAGATTACTGGCAAGCAACTTTTTTAATATTAGGTGTTCTAATTATTTTAATGAATATTGCTCTGATGTTTGTTCATGAGCCAGTAGAAACTGACAGACAATCAAAGCAAAAGGAAACTGATAATCTAATTAAAGGTAAACTAGGATCTAACAATATTATTACAACCTTTGTTGCCTATATAACTGGAACAATTGGTGGGCCCATTATTAGCTTCTTTAAAAAAAATGGTTTTGCCATAGCTGCAGGAATTTTAGGATTTGTCTTTTTGTTTAAAATTGGAGAAGCATTCATGGGTAGAATGTCGATTGTATTTTATAAAGAAATAGGCTTTTCAAAAGGACAAATAGCAATCTATTCAAAAGGATTGGGTTGGATCACAACTGTCGTATTTACTTTAATTGGTGGCGTAATGGCCATGAGGGCTGGAACTATAAAAACTATGTTCTTTGCAGGAGGTTTAATGGCGGTTACAAATCTGTTATTTGCTGTCTTAGCATGGACTGGTAAATCTGAACTATTATTTGCAATAGCAGTTATTGCTGACGATATTACTGCAGCTTTTGCAACTGTTGCATTTGTAGCATTTATATCTTTACTGGTTGATCGAACATATACAGCAACACAATACGCATTACTTGCGTCTATAGGGACTGCTGGGAGGACAACTTTAGCATCATCATCAGGAGCTTTAGTAGATTGGTTAAACGGAGATTGGGGAACATTTTTTGTCTTAACAACTATTATGGTTATTCCTTCACTAATATGCCTATGGATGATAAAAAATAAAATTAAAATTGGTGCAAAATAAATTTTATTTTACAGGTAGTTTTTCTAATATTTATAAAAAACCTTCTAAATTTTCAGAAGTAACCTCACAAATATTGTATGGAGAAAAATTTAAAATTTTATCTAAAACTAAAAATTGGATAAAAATAAAATCTAGTTTTGATAATTATACTGGGTACATTCAAAATAAAAATTATTCAAAAGAATTTAAAGCTAATTATAAGGTAAGTAGTTTAAAAGCAAATATCTATAAAAAACCAAATTTAAAAACTAATACTTTTCTGTCTTTTGGATCAAAGTTGTCAGTTAAAGAAACTAATAAAAATTTTGCCAGAATTGATAAAAATAAATGGATTAAAAAAAAAGATATAAAAAAAATAAATTATAAAGAAAACAACTTTATTAAAATCTTTAAACAATTTTTGAACATAAAATACATCTGGGGTGGAAAAAGTTACGGGGGAATAGATTGCTCAGCCCTATTACAAATATTTTACTATTATAATAATAAGTTTTTTCCTCGAGATACCAAAGATCAAATTAAATATTTAAAAGGAAACATAAAAAGAAATTATCAAAAGGGAGATATCATTTTTTGGAAAGGGCATGTCGCAATGTGTTTAAATTCCAAGCAATTAATACATGCATATGGACCTGAAAAGAAAGTATTGATCATGCCTATAATTAAGACAATTAGAAGAATTGAAAATACAGCAAAACTTAAAGTTAAAAAAATAGCTAAAATTAAAATTTAGCTTCTTCCAAAATCTGGCTTATTAATATCTTGTTTGAGTTTGATTATTTTTGATCTGACTTTTTTAGTTTCAGTAAGCTTGTTAATAATAGATTTATTATTTTTTGAATTAATATCAGATTTAAATGATTTTAAATTTTTAATAAATAAATCAATAGCATTTGAAATATTTTTATTGTTATTGAAAAAAATATCTCGCCACATAATCTCATTAGAAGCTGCTATTCTTGAAAAATCTCTTAGTCCTCCTGCACTATATTTGATTAAATCATAGCTTTGTTTTTTCTCAAAATCTTGAGCTGACTTAACTAAATTATATGCAATTAAGTGAGGCAAATGACTAGTTATTGAAAAAATTTTGTCATGTTTTTCTGGTGACATGATTGTTACTTTTGATCCAATCTTCTCCCAAAATTTTTTCAGAAAATTTAAATTTTTTTTAATTGTATTTTTTTCTTTAATTAAAATACACCATCTACCCTCGAACATGTTGCTCTTTCCGTGCTGTGGTCCACTTACTTCAGAACCAGCAATTGGGTGACTGGAAGTCCATGCAATTCCTTTTTTTAAAAATTTTTTTATTATTTTTGATGATTCAATTTTTGAAGAACCAACATCAGTAATTAATGTGTTAGGAGAAATATAATTATTTATTTTCATAATAATATTTTTGTATTCACTCATAGGTGTACAAAAAATAATAAAATTAGATTTTGTTACAGCTTCTTTTAATGAACTAACTACTTTTCCAGGTAATTTAAGATTTTTAATTCTTGATATATTCTTTTTTGACTTTTCATAAATATATACCTTATCTGCTAATTTATTTTTGTGTATAGATCTTAAAACTGAAGATCCAAGTAAACCACAACCTATGATTAAAATATTTTTCATTTAATTAAAAATCTTTCTCACTGCATTCATGAATATTAAATTTTCTCTAGATGAGCCAATAGTTAATCTCAATTTGTTTTTAATATGATAACCATCTTCAGTAGATCTTAATATAATTCCTTTATTTTTTAATTTTTGGTAAAGAAAATTTGCTGAATATTTACAGTCATCAAAATTTAATAGTAAAAAATTTGCCGATACAGCGTTTGAAAAAATATTATATTTTTCGAGAAATTTTTTTAGTCTATTTGCATAATTTAAATTATGTCTAATTGACTTTTGAATGAATTGCTTATCCTTCAATGACTCTGCGGCCGCAACTTGAGCCAAACCATTTACATTAAAAGGTGGTTTAATTACATTTAACGCTCTAATTATTTGTTTCGATCCATATCCCCAGCCAATTCTTAATGAGGCCAAGCCAAACATTTTAGAAAATGTTCGTAATATAAATACGTTGTCTTTATTTTTAAATAATTCTAAACCAGAGCTGTAATCATCATTTTTCATATATTCTGAGTACGCGTCATCAATTACTAATAAAATATTTCTATTCAACTTTCTTCTAAGTTCTAATGTCTCTTTTTTAGTTAAATATGTTCCTGTTGGATTGTTTGGATTTGCAATAAAAACTATTTTGGTTTTCTTAGATACTTTTTTCAATATTTCTTCAATTGAAACTTTAAAATTATTTTCTTTTGCAAATACAACTTTTGCACCAACAATTTTTGCATAAATCCTGTACATTAAAAAACTATATTGAGGAACAATCACTTCATCCTTTGGATGTAGATATAATTGACATAACATTTGAATTACCTCGTCAGAACCTGCTCCACATATTATTTTATCGAAATTGCATTTATATGCTTTAGATATTGCCATTTTAAGATTAGTAGATTTTCCATCTGGATATTTATCTAATACTAAATTTTTTTGAGATATTACTTTTTTTGCTAACGGGCTCATCCCTAAAGCAGACTCATTAGCTGACAATTTAATGACCTTATTAATTTTGTTAATTTTAGATTTGCCAGGCTTATAAGCTTCTATGTTAAATTTTTTAAATTTAGGTGTGCTCATTTTTTTTATTTTTATGAGCTCTTTATAGATAAAAAAACAAATATTTATAGAGAATATGATCTTATTTTAAAAAATTGACATAAATTACAAGTTCTTGTACAAAATTTATGCGCTGATTTAACTGAATTGCGAGCGCTTAAAAAAAACCGCTAAAATAGTTTTTTTTCTCACAATTCATCTAAAGGCCTTAAAATGAATACAGAAAAAAATATTAATACATTAATTATAAAGAAACCTCTTAAATTGGATTGTGGTAAAACTATAAACAATTTTCCAATTGCATTCGAAACTTATGGGTCTTTAAATGAGAATAAAGACAATGCTATATTAGTATTTCATGCACTAACTGGAGATCAATTTGTAACTGGTTTAAATCCTGTTACTAAAAAAGACGGTTGGTGGAGTTTTGCTGTAGGTCCAGACAAAGCAATAGATACCAATAAATATTTTGTTATTTGTTCAAATGTAATTGGTGGATGTATGGGATCTTATGGACCAAGCCATAAAGATCCTGAAACACAGAAAACTTTTGGAACTGATTTTCCAGTTATTACAATTAATGACATGGTGAATGCACAATATAATTTACTTGAACACTTTGGAATTGATAAACTATTTGCAATTACCGGAGGTTCCATGGGAGGTATGCAAGTTCTTCAATTTATCACCAACTTTCCTGATAAAGCTAAAACTGTTATACCCATTGCTACAACCTCAAGTCATTCAGCACAAAATATTGCTTTTAATGAACTAGGAAGACAAGCAATCACTGCTGACAGCGATTGGAAAGATGGAAATTATGAAGCTAATAACACCAACCCAGGTAAAGGGCTTGCTGTTGCAAGAATGGCAGCTCATATAACTTATCTCTCAAAAAAAGGTTTGCAGGAAAAGTTTGGGAGAAAATTGCAAGAAAGAGAAGATTTGAAATTTGGTTTTGATGCAGATTTTCAAATTGAGAGTTATTTGAGATACCAAGGATCTGTGTTTGTAGATAGATTTGATGCAAACAGTTACCTCTACATAACTAGGGCTATGGATTATTTTGATTTAGTTAAACAATTTAATGGAAATTTGTCTGATGCATTTAAAAATACAAAAGCTAAATTTTTTGTTATTTCTTTTACTTCTGATTGGCTTTATCCAACCCAAGAAAATAAAGATATTGTTATAGCTTTAAATTCTATTGGAGCAGATGTTGGTTTTGTAGAAATTGTATCTGATAAAGGTCACGACTCTTTTTTATTAGATGTACCCGATTTTTTAAATGCTCTGAAGAATTTCTTAGACAAATCTTATATAGAATTAAAAAATGAAAAATGAATTTAAAGTAATATCAGATTTAATTGAGGATAATAAAAAAGTTTTAGATGTAGGTTGTGCAGATGGAACTTTGATGCAATTTTTAAAAGAACATAAAAATATAAATGTAAGAGGGCTAGAAATTTCTAAGGAAAAAGTACAAGAATGTATTGCAAAAGGATTAACTGTAATAGAAGGTAACGCAGAGAAAGACTTAAAACAATTTCCTGATAAATCGTTTGACTATGTAGTATTGAGTCAAACACTCCAAGCATTTTTAAGCCCTGAAATTGTTTTAGATGAACTTTTAAGAGTTGGAAAAAAAGCAATTGTAACGATACCAAATTTTGGTAATTGGCAAGTTAGATTGCATCTATTATTTAAGGGCACAATGCCAATAACAAAATCTTTACCAGAACAATGGCACAGTACACCTAATTTACATATGTGCACAATTAAAGATTTTGTAAATTTTATAAAATTTAAAGAAATTAAAATGATAAAAACTTTAGCTTTAAATAGTAACAACACTTCAAATATAACAAATAGTAATTTAGGAACTAAAAATTTATTTGCTGATCTTGGAATATTTTTAATAGAAAAATAAATGAAAGTTGAAATTATACCGTGCCTACAAGATAATTATAGTTATTTAATTATTGATAATGAAAAACAGGAAGCATGTGTTGTTGATCCAAGTGAAGCTAAACCAATAATCAATTACTTAAACGATAAAAATATTAAATTAAAATATATCTTAAATACTCATCATCATTATGATCATGTTGGGGGTAATACTGAATTAAAAAAAAAATTTGGATCTGTTGTTTTAGGATTTAATGGAGATGCAAAAAGGATACCAGAGATTGATATCTTACTCTCTTCTCACTTGGATGTGGTAGAATTTTTGAGGGTACATATGAACAAATGTATAACTCTTTAAGTAAATTAAAATCTTTACCTAAAGAAACAAAAATCTATTGTGGCCATGAATATACTTTAAATAATTCAAAATTCTGCTTGAAACATGATTCTGAAAACTCTTCTTTGTTAAAGAAAATAGAATTTATAAAACAACAAAGAAATAATAATTTACCTACTATTCCATCAACCTTACAAGATGAAATTGATTGTAATATTTTTTTAAGAGCTAATGACCTAAAATCCTTTTCAAAATTAAGGGATTTAAAGGATAATTTCTAACTAATTCAGCTTGACTATAGGCTTCCGGTAACTATATTGCGGTTACTTAAATTTAATATTCATACTATGTCATACGCAGTAATAAAAACAGGTGGTAAACAGTACAAAGTTAAATCTGGTGAGATATTAAAAATTGAAAAATTACCAGATTCAAAGCCTGAGACTAAGATAGAATTTAATGAAATCCTAGCATATGGGGATGATAAAAATATTGAGGTTGGAACTCCTAATGTTGAAGGTGCTAAGGTAGAGGCAGATTTAATTAAAAATAGTAAAAATAGAACAATTCTAATTTTCAAAAAAAGAAGAAGACAAAATTCAAGAAGAAAAAATGGACACAGACAACAATTTTCTTTGATAAGAATTAACAAAATTTTTTCAAAAGATGGTAAAGTATTATCTGAAGCTGAAAAAATTAAACCAGCTCCCAAAAAAGAAGAAGTTAAGGAAGCTGCAAGTAAATAGTTATTAGGTAAATTATGGCAACAAAAAAAGCAGGTGGATCATCGAGAAACGGACGAGATAGTGCTGGTCGAAGACTTGGTGTTAAAAAATACGGTGGAGAAACTGTAATACCTGGAAATATAATTGTTAGACAAAGAGGAACAAAAATTTTTCCTGGCGAAAATGTTGGAATGGGAAAAGATCATTCAATTTTTTCTGTTATCAAAGGTAAAGTTGTATTCAAAAAATCTAAATTAGATAGAACTTACGTTTCAGTAAAACCCAATTAATAGTACAACCAAGAAAATGTTGTATTATGAAATTTCTCGATCAAGTTAAAATTTATATTAAGGCTGGAAACGGCGGTGACGGTTCACCAAGTTTTAGAAGAGAAAAGTATGTTGAGTTTGGAGGACCTGATGGAGGCGATGGAGGCAGGGGTGGCTCTATCATTTTAAAATCAGAAGAAAACTTAAACACTTTAATTGATTACAGATATCAACAACATCATAAAGCTCAGCGTGGAGAGAATGGTTCTGGTCAAAATCGAACAGGTAAAAGTGGTGATGATTTGGTTTTAAAAGTTCCTCTTGGAACCCAGGTATTTGAAGAAGATAACAAAACTCTATTATTTGATTTTAACAAAAAAGGAGAAGAGTACATTGCAGCTAATGGTGGCAAAGGTGGTTTGGGAAATACTAGATTTAAAAGCTCTACAAACAGAGCTCCAAGAAAATTTACGAAAGGAACTTTGGGAGAAGAGTTTACAATTTGGTTACAACTTAAAACAATAGCTGATATCGGAATTATCGGATTACCTAACGCAGGAAAATCAAGTTTGTTAGCAGCACTTACAAACGCAAATCCTAAAATTGCTAATTATAAATTTACAACACTTAATCCTAACTTAGGTGTTGCTAGCTATGATGATAAAGAAATCACAATAGCCGATATACCAGGATTAGTAGAAGGTGCCCATGAAGGTGTTGGACTTGGGATACAGTTTTTAAAACATATAGAAAGATGCAAATCTTTATTACATTTAATTGATATTACTAATCTTGATCTTAAGGAATCTTATGATCAGGTTAAAAATGAACTTAAAAATTACAGTTCTAAAATGCTTGAAAAGAGAGAGTTAATTGTGTTTAACAAAATAGATTTAATTGATGAAGACACAGCTAAAGATGTAATTGATGATTTCTCTAAAGATAAAAATTGTGAGATAATGACTATGACAACTTTAAATAAAGAGTCGGTTTCAAAAATTAAGGCAAAATTATTATCCTATGTATCTTAAAAACTCGAAAATTATTGTTATTAAAATTGGTTCATCTTTATTAGTTGATGAAAATAAAAAAATTAGAAAAAAATGGCTTTCAAGCTTTGCGAGGGACATCAAAAAACTAAAAGATAAAAATCAAAAAGTAGTCATTGTTAGTTCAGGTGCTATCGCTCTTGGATGTAAAAAAATGAATTTTAACAAAAAAAATATTAAGTTAGATAAAAGTCAAGCAATTGCCTCTATTGGCCAAATTGAACTAATGAATTTATTCTCTCAGACCTTCTCAAAATTCAAATTAAATATTTCACAAATTTTGTTAACTCTAGAAGATACGGAGGAACGAAGAAGATCCTTAAATGCCAAAAGAACATTCGAAAATTTATTCGAACTTGGATTTATCCCAGTTGTTAATGAGAATGATACAATTGCAACAACTGAAATAAAATATGGAGATAATGATAGATTGGCATCTAGAGTAGCTCAAATTACAAACGCCGATACATTAATTTTACTTTCAGATGTAGATGGCCTTTTTACAAAAAATCCAAAAGTAAATAAAGACGCTAAACTAATAAAAATAGTAAATGATATAAACAAAGACTTAAAAGAAATTAATATCAAAGGAATTAATGAATATGGAAGTGGAGGAATGCAAACAAAAATTGAAGCTGCTAAAATTTGTCAATTAGCTGGCAGCAGTATGATTATTGCAAACGGACTGTATTCAAATCCTATTTCAAAAATTATTGAAAAAAATAATTGTACATGGTTCAGCCCAAAGGTCTCTAAACTTCATGCTAGAAAAAAATGGATAATTAGCTCAATTGCACCTAAAGGAAATATTGTAATTGATGATGGAGCCAAAAAAGCGTTAAAGCTTGGAAAAAGTTTACTAGCTGCAGGTATTAAAAATGTATCAGGAAGATTTAACAAAGGTGATCATATAAAAGTTTTAGATAAAAAAAATAATGAATGTGCTAGGGGTTTAAGTTCTTTTTCTTCTGATGAAGTAAAAAAAATTATGGGACACCATTCGAATGAAATTCAAAAATTACTTGGGTATGTTGCAAAATCTGAAGTTATTCATAAAGATGATATGGTAGAAGTATAAATGAATAATTATATGAATTTAATCGGTAAAAGAGCAAGAAAAGCAAGTCAATATAAAATAGACACAAAAGTTAAAAATAGTGTTTTAGCCTCCTATGCCAAAATGCTTAACGAAAACAAAGGTTTAATAATTAAAGAAAATACTAAAGATATTAATTACGCAAAAAAAATAGGATTAAAAGAAAATTTAATTAATAGACTTCATTTAAATGAGAAAAAAATAAACGACATCAGAAATTCTATTATTAGTATTATTAAATTTAAAGATCCCATTAATCATGTTCTAGAAAAGTGGAAAAGACCTAATGGATTAAATATTAGTAGAGTATCAATTCCAATAGGAGTTATTGGTGTAATTTATGAAAGTAGGCCAAATGTTACATCAGATGTTGCGGGTTTATGTTTCAAATCAGGTAATGCAGTAATCTTAAGAGGAGGTTCTGAGGCAATCAATTCAAATAGAATTTTATCAAAACTTTTTAGAAAAGCGCTCAAAAAAAATAAAGTAGATGAAAACTTTATACAATTTATAGACTCTAAAAACAGAAAGATGGTTGATGTAATGCTTTCCAAAATGAAAGAATATATTGATGTTATAATTCCACGTGGTGGAAAAAATCTTGTAAGAAAAGTTCAAGAACTTTCTAAGGTTCCTATAATTGGTCATCTTGAGGGTATTTGTCATACATATGTCGACAAAGACGCTGAATTAAAGATGGCAAATAGAGTTGTTACTAACGCAAAATTAAGAAACACCAGCATATGTGGGGCGACCGAAACCATTATTCTACATAAAAATATTGTTAAAAAATTTAGCAATACAATCCTGGGTAATTTAGAAAAAAATGGTTGTAAAATTTATGGAGAAAAGACTTTGGCTAAATTTTATAAAGGTAAAATTTTTAAAGCTACTGAAAAAGATTGGTCTACAGAATATTTAAGCTCAGCAGTTTCTGTTAAAATAGTAAACAACCTCAATGAAGCTATAAGTCATATTAATAAGTATGGAACAATGCATACAGACTCAATAATTACAAAAAACAAAAAAACAGCTAATCAATTTCTAAAAGAAGTCAAAAGCTCTATTGCTATGCATAACACTTCAACTCAATTTGCAGATGGAGGTGAATTTGGGTTCGGAGGAGAAGTTGGAATTTCTACCAATGTACTACCACCAAGAGGGCCTGTAGGACTTAATCAACTTGTTTCATACAAATATCAAATTACAAGTAACGGTAAAATAAGAAATTAATTTGAAATCAAATAAGACAAAAATAGGAATTTTAGGAGGATCATTTGATCCTGCTCATAAAGGTCATCTAGCAATTTCAAAAGAAGCAAAAAAAAGATTTGAGCTTAAAAACATTATTTGGGCAATCACAAAAAAAAATCCTTTTAAAAACCAGAGCAAAACCTCAGTTACTGAAAGAATAAAATTCTGTAAAAAAATTATTGGTAAAAATTCATTTATAAAAGTGAGATTTTACGAAAATAAAATTAATTCAAATAAAACAATCGATTTAATTAATCATTTGAAAAAAAATAAAAATATTGAAATCTATTTTTTAATGGGAGCAGATAACTTAATAAATTTTCACAAATGGTATAAATCAAAATCTATTTCACAAAAGTGTAATATTTTAGTTTTCGATAGACATGGCTATAAAAAAAACTCATTAAAATCAAAGACATTTAAGGCTCTCGGTAATACCACCCTCAAATTCATAGAGTTTAATAAAGTCAACATTTCATCTTCTCAATTAAGAAAAATTTGATAGTCTAAATTTAATTAATGGATAAAATTTCAGATCTCAAAGAAATTGTAATCACCACATTAGATCTTAACAAAGCTGAAGACATAGTAACTATTGATCTAAAAGATAAAAGTTCGATGGCAGATTATATGATAATAGCAAGCGGTACATCATCTAGACATATACAGTCTTTATCTGAACAAGTGTTAGAAAAGCTTAAAGATAATGGAATTAAAGACTCTAAAATTGAGGGTAAAGAAAGTGGTGAATGGAAATTGGTAGACGGTATAGATCTAATCGTTCATATTTTTCATCCAGAGAAAAGAAAATTTTATGAATTAGAAAAAATCTGGTCAGAATTTATTCCTAAAGAAAAAGTAATGATATGAAAATAATTAAATATTACTCAATTATTTTTTTATCATTTTTTTATTTAAGTTCAGCAAACTCTTCTGAAGTAGATATTTACAAAAAGATAGATTTATTTGGTGAGGTTTTAGAAAAAATAAATAGAGAATATATTGATGAGATCAATCAATCTGAAAGCATGGACTCTGCTATCAATGGCTTACTTCAATCTTTAGACCCTTATTCCTCTTATATGTCTCCTGAAATTCTGGAGGAAATGCAAACTGAAACTAGCGGTGAATTTGGTGGCCTTGGAATTGAGGTAAGTATGGAAGCAGGAGTTGTTAAAGTTATTTCACCTATTGACGACACACCAGCGTCAAAAGCTGGATTAAAAGCTGGTGATTACATTGTGAAAATTAATGATACCCAAGTTCAAGGGAAATCTCTAAGTGAAGCTGTTGATTTAATGCGAGGCCCAGTAGGTTCAAGTATAGAATTAACAGTTAGACGAAGAGGAGAAAAAAAAGCACTAACATTTAATATCACTAGAGAGATAATTGAAATTCAATCAGTTAAGTCAGAGTTATTAGAAGAAAATATTGGCTATATTAGATTAACTTCATTTAATGAAAACAGTAGTGATCAAATAGAAAAACAAATAAAGAAATTAAAAAAAAATAAAAATCTTAATTCATTTATTTTGGATTTAAGAAATAATCCAGGTGGATTACTAAACCAAGCAATAAGAATATCTGATTTCTTTTTAGAAAATGGTGAAATTGTCTCCACTAAAAGTAGAAAAAAATCTGATAATAGAAAATGGTTTGCAAAAAAAGGAGACATAACTGACGGAAAAACATTATTAGTACTGATAAATTATGGATCAGCTTCAGCATCAGAAATTGTTGCAGGAGCTTTAAAAGACCACAAAAGAGCAATTGTTGTAGGTGAAAACAGTTATGGTAAAGGTTCAGTTCAATCTATTATTCCTCTTAAAAATAGAGGCGCAATACGTTTAACTGTTGCAAAATATTATCTTCCATCTGGAAAATCTATATCTGAGGTTGGTGTACGTCCAGACATTGAAGTGAATGAAGAAGGTGATGATTTTAAAATAAGAACTGACACTGATAATCAACTAAATTACGCAATTAAATTACTCAACGGATAAAATGAAAAAAGATTTACATAATCTTCCACTAAGAAGTGGAGTAGGAATTGTTGTGTTAAATAAAGAGAACAAAGTGTTTGTTGCCAAAAGAATAGATAACCCCAAAAATTTTTGGCAAATGCCGCAAGGCGGTGTAGATGAAGGTGAGGATTTTTTAAAAGCTGCTTACAGAGAACTTGAGGAAGAGACCAGTATTAAAAATGTTGAATTAATAAAAGAATTAGATGGAACTATAACTTATGAACTTCCAGATAGATTGCTTGGTTTGATTTGGAAAGGAAAATACAGAGGTCAAAAGCAAAAATGGTTTTTAATGAGATTTGTTGGAATGGATAATGAAATTAACATCAAAACCAAACACCCTGAATTTTTAGAATGGAAATGGGTAGACCTAGATAAAATTACAGACTTGGTAGTTGATTTCAAACTACACGTTTACAAAGAAGTTAAAGATAAAGTAAAAAAAATTCTTAATTAAGAGTTTTTAAAACTTCAATTTTTTGATCTACTAAATATTTAGTTTGATCATTAATAT